>Ga0209599_10000002_pt1 | contig 299582 bp, 338 predicted proteins | sample Shrwel_input2_FT_FD_187534 | JGI IMG/M metagenome (GOLD analysis project Ga0209599, IMG submission 187534) | Subsurface microbial communities from deep shales in Ohio, USA - Utica-3 well 1 S input2 FT (SPAdes) (version 2) ...
ACAAAATATGGGTCAGCTCCTGCTTCGTTTGCCTGTGTAAGTACGCTACTGGCTAGCATCATATGACCTTTATGACCCATACCTCTACCCCAACCAACAACTGCACTTTTGTTTTCACCAGTGCGGTCTAAATTTTCTATTAATAATTCGCGTAATCTCATTAGTCTTTCCTTGGAGCCCAATTACCCTGGTCAATCGTTTTAACAAACTGCCCTGGTAAGTCACGTTTAAATTCACCGCCCGGATGTGCTTGTACATAACCCTCTGGCTTTGTTTGTTTAATACCGCCGTGTGTTCCGGCATTAAGAGAAGCAATAACTTTCATCTTTGCCTTAGTTAACATTTCTACTGCGTCTAGTACAACATTAAGGCCTGGATGGGTTAGAATCTTTTCTGCTTTTCCACCAGTTGGGAATTCAGTTTTAACCCAATTCTCAAATTGACTCTTGACACCTTCAATGCGTAAGTTCTGATTATAAAACTTATACATCACATCGCCAGGTTTAGTTAACCCTGGGACGCCAGCAATAAAGCTATCAATGACTTGGGCGTTTTGTTCTATATATTGTTCTGCCTGATCTAACTCTGTTTGATCAAATTCTATTGGTTCCTGTACATAAGTTGTGCCTTGCACAATAACATCTTCAGTACTTAACTGTTCTGCATTTGGATAACGAGACTCTGTCGGATCTGCTAGGCTACTATAGTAACCAGTAGCCGCAACCATAAGTTTTGCATAGCCAATCTTTCCACCTAACTCACTATTCACTGGAATATGGAAGGTAGTAATGTTTGGAGTAAAATCATATGTGTTAGTTGCTTTGTTTACAATTGGCATCTTGCCAGGATAGAATAATAAGCCGCCTTCAATAAATCCTTTTTCAGGACTAATGCTTTCAAAATACTGCCAAAGATCTGCTAATTGTTTTGCATAACTTTGACGTTGTTTTTCTTTTCCAGGTTCTGCTTTGCCTGTATTAATAATAAAATTTTCAATATCAGCTGGACTTAGCATCAGTGTACTAACACCGTTAGTTGTTTCTTTTTTGCCACGCTTTAAATAGTCCCAGGCATTTTTTGGAATAAGCATGAATCTATCTTCAGCATCTCTGCCCCAGTACACAACAGGACTACCATCCCATTTTAATTCAATACTTCCGCCTTGTTGGCTCATCTTACGCATACGCTCAACGGCATGCAAGCCACCAGTACTACCGTTAGTGAATACTAAATCTTCAATGTGTTGATATTTGCGACCTACTGCTGGAGCTGCCGCTTCAAATAGTTCTCTTAATCTCACGACAACATCCTTTTCATGCGACTGAACCATTCGTTAGTTCCGACGGTTGGTGTTGCAGCCTGCCAACTTGACGATGCTTTCGCTTTGTCAAAAATCTCATTGCGGGTTGCTTCGTTTGGAATAGCGGCAAGTATTGATTCAACACTGCCTAAACTATCTGCATTAGCACCCCTGCCTAACAAATATTGTGCGATCTCATCTAAGTCATCACTTAAAAAGTCTGCTTTCTTACCATTCTCATCACGCTTATACAGTCCTTCATCTGGACTCCATAACAACCCTTGACTAGTAGCCAAGGTATTCATCATCATTTGTTTGTTGACGCCTTTATACGGACTACCTGCAGGAATTTTATGTCTGTGAAATGCGGCAACTTTTTCTGCTTTGCGTACTACTTTAATATCTACTTGATGAAACTTATCTTGGAACGGCAACAGTATGTGTACTGTTACACCTGCTTTGTATGTTTTAATGCCTTTGGATTGCAAATAATCGTCAAGTGCTTGTCTAGCGGCTTTATCTTCGTCTGCAAGTTTTTTCATCTTAGGAATATCAAAAAACTTTTTAACTAAATCCATGTCAGTCATGACGTCTAAGTCACCACTCATTTTACCCGGAGTTGGTGTGGCAGCACTGCCAATTACGTGTACTTTTAATCCTGTACCTTGCAATAGCTTATCAGTAGCTTGATCTAAATCTGGTGCAATGCCCTGGTCAAATGGTTCTGACTCTGGCCAAATGTTACCGCCTTCGTTTAATATCATTTGTATAGTCCTTCACGCATATTTTTTAATTCTTCTTCGTGTATAGCTTTGCAAATTTCTTCAACCATTTCTTTATCTAACTCATCCCTAAGTTCACGCAATGGAAATTCATGTTGATACATTTTATATGCTTTTACAACAGTTGGCTGAAACACTCTATGACTAAAAGATTGACCGTTGTCAAACTGTTTTCTGCATAGATTTAATACTGGAAAGAAACTTTTACGATAAAAGTCATCGTTATGATGCATGAAGTAAATTAAGTCTTCAGCAAGGTCAAACGTGTATTCATCGTTTTCATTGCTGTCTTTTGATGGATCCTTATTGAACCCAACTTTGTTAATGCCTAATTCACTATCTAGCTTTTCTTTGTCAAAGATTTCTGTTATTTTCATTTTACCTGCCCTATAAGACTAATGGCAGTTGCACCAGTCCCGATCTAATATTTATCGATATTAGTTTTTAAGGAGATAGATTGCTTAGACGGGTAATTCGTTAATAACGCGGTCGATTCTGCCGATTTCGGAGCCTAAAAACATCTTAACCATGGTAAGACACTTTTCGTCCTTTACATAGAAGTAGCAACCACCCCAACTGCGATCTCGACCTAGATCACGTATAGCGGCATTGGTCATCTTTACTTTAGTATTATTTTCAGTCCATGCTATAAAACTAGCATAACTGTGTCTTGTTCTCCCCATAGTTACACGGAATCCGTAATTAATTTTAGGGAGATAAACTGTATTTTTTTCTAATTTAGGTTGTAAAGCTGTACCAGGCTGACTTACATACTTTGTACGATTTACATCTACATTGCTCAGTGTAACAATGTCATTAAAATTGTTAGAGTAAAATGACAACAACGGATGTTCTACCCTAATGTCAAATCCAGTACGTTTTGACAATACTGATTCTAGTTGTAGACAGTAGTCTAAATCTTGTTGTGTTTTTAATTTACTCCACAAGGGAGTGTCCAGCGGTAACTTTTTGCTATCAATTAGCAATAACTTTTCTTTAGCAAAATCTAAATTAACACCTCTGAACCAGCTGGCAACAGGACATACCAGTACTGCCTTGTACTGGTATTTGTCCATAAACAGACGTTTAGTTGTTTTGACTAGAATCTTGGGGTTCAGTTTCATTCTCTACCAATGTGACTTTGGGTGCTTTTACTTTCTTAGTTAGCACGACATTGTCCCCGTCTGTGGTAATATTGAGCATGCCGCCGTCCTTTAGTTCTCCAAACAACATCATTTTACTCAATGGACGTTTAATTAGTTGATCAATAGTACGTTGCAACGGACGTGCGCCCATTTTACTATCAAACCCTTTCTTAATTAACAAGTCAATTGCATCGTTAGTAATCTTAATCTTAATGCCTTTTTCTTTAACTTGGTCACTAAGTTCACTAATAAATTTACCAACAATTTTAGTCATTGTTTCTTTAGCAAGTTTCTTAAATGTTACAATAGCATCTAAACGATTACGGAATTCAGGAGCAAAGAATTTCTTAAGTTCCTTATCTTCATACTCGTTTTCTTGTGCGCCAAATCCAATCTTATTTTTCTCTGCGGCACTTGCTCCCGCATTTGTTGTGAGAATAAGAACAATATTTCGGCAGTCTGCTTTTTTACCATTACTACCAGTAACAAATCCATTGTCCATAAGTTGCAACAGGATAGTGCTGACATCTGGATGTGACTTTTCAACTTCGTCAAACAACAGAACGCAATTAGGATTTTCTTGAATCTGTGTAATCAACAAGCCTGCATTTTCTTCAAAGCCAACATAACCTGGAGGGCTACCAATTAGCTTACTTAGACTGTGTTTTTCTTGATACTCTGACATATCAAAACGCAACAGCTTAACACCTAAATTCTTAGCCAGTGCTTTAGCAGTTTCTGTTTTACCACAACCTGTTGGGCCCATAAACACAAAACTACCGATCGGCTTGTTTTCTGATTTTAGCCCTGCTCGAGCAACAAGAATTTTGTCCACTACTTCTGTAATAGCGTTATCTTGTCCGTAAACTTCTAACTGTAGCTGACTTTCTAAATTAGCCAAGTTACTGCTTTCAGTTTCTGCAATAGCTTCAGCAGGCATTTGTACCATCTGTGCTAGTTCATATTGCACTTCGCTTTCACCTACGACACGTTCGTCTACCAGTTTGATGTTAAAGCGTGAGCAAGCACAATCAATTAAGTCGATTGCTTTATCTGGCAATTTTTTATCACTTTGATATTTCACACTTAGTTTAACTGCGGCACTTAATGCTTCATCTAAAATTTTAACTTTATGATGTGTCTCATAATACTTCTTAAGACCTTTTAGAATTTGCAATGCTACTTCTGGAGTAGGCTCATCAACAGTAATGCGTTGGAAACGACGCATCAATGCACGGTCTTTTTCAAAGTACTTACGATATTCATCCCAAGTAGTCGACGCAACAACTTTGATATTGCCCTTGCCTAGTGCAGGCTTCATCATGTTAGCAAGGTCGTTTGCACTGTTGCCTGCACTACCTGCACCGCTAATCATATGTGCCTCGTCGATGAACAGGATAGTTTTACCTTTTTTCTCTAGACCTTTAAGAACTGATTTAAATCGTTCTTCAAAGTCTCCTCGATACTTACTGCCAGCCAGCATACTACTAATGTCTAAGTTGAATACTTGATAATCTTTTAGGAATTCAGGTACTGCGCCCTTAACAATATTAAATGCAAGACCCTCAGCAATAGCAGTCTTACCAACGCCCGGCTCGCCTACAAGCATTACGTTATTTTTATTTCTACGTCCCATTGCAAGTGCAATGTTCTCCAACTCACTTATACGACCGATAACAGGATCAATCTTATTCTTCTTAACTGCGTCATTAAGGTTAGTTGTAAATGCTTTTAACGCACGTTCGCTTTGTGTATCAGGCACTTCTTCTTCACCGCTTTCAATTTCGTTATTCAAATAATCTGCAAACTTGTCCTTGTCAATTTCTGCTTGCTGGATATAGTACAATGCCCAACTACGTTTCTCGCTCATAATTGCAAGGAACACATCTGTTGGTTCAATCTGTTGACGACCATTGAATAGCACTTGTGTAAATGCTCGATTAAGAACACGCTCAACTGCTTGAGTTTTCTTTGGTTTAGAAACATTAGTGACTACGATATCGCTAAGTTTTGTCTTTAGATAATGTTCTAAATTCTTTTTAATGTAGTCTGGATCTGCTCCATACCCATGAACACATTTAGAAAAACTATCTTCGCATAGCATAGCAAAAAGCAAATGCTCGATAGTCAAATATTCATGTTGTAGTTTTTTGGCTACGTCAATAGCTTTTTCAAATACTAGTTTTAGATTTTCGCTGGGTTCTACCATGTTGTCCTCTATGTGGAGTTAGTTTTTATATTTTACAGTAATCTATAGAAATGTCAAGAGTTAGAATTGAATTCGTTACGAATATTTTCTAATTTCTCTTTGATTTCTTCATTTGTAATAGCAGGCACGTTGATGTGAACGATGATAACAAAGTTGCCTGCCTTACGTGTTCTTGAATTTTGAAAGCCCATTCCTGATGCGGCATATTCACCACCGTGACTAATGCCTGGTCGAACTTTGATTTGAATGTTTTTATCATCGATAGTGCTTACCTTTTTAGTACAGCCTAGCATTGCTTCAAATGCATCAATTTCTAAAACTGTACAAACATCATCACCACGACGTTCAAACTTATTGTCTGGTTCCACAATAACATTAACATTCAAATTACCGCGTTGTATATTAGGAAAGCTGTCGTCACCGAGCCCGTTATATCGAATGGTTTGACCATGCTCGATTCCAGGCGGTATTGTGATGTTTACAATTTGGCGCTTGTTTGATGGCAAAGTATATGTTGCTTCTAATTCTTTACCTATAAAACTATCTTTCAAACTAATACTAACACGTAAACTTAAATCTCTGTTTTTACGCATCATGTGTTCATGTGCCGCAAATCCTGGACCAAACCTAAATATATTACCAAATATATTTTGTAAATCATCCATATTCTGATAATTACCAAAGTCAAAGTTAGACGGACCACCGCCCATAAGTTGTTGGTCATACTGAGCACGTTTACTTGGATCACCCAACGTGTCGTATGCTACTGAGATTTCTTTGAATTTGTCAGAATCGCCACCTTTGTCGGGATGGTGTTTCATTGCCAGTTTACGATATGCTTTTTTGATATCGTCTTGGCTGGAAGTCTGTTCGACTCCGAGAATAGAATAATAGGTCATCAATAGTAATTATACTACATGATGACCCATCTGTCAACTAACTGGATTAGATTTGTGGACGTTTAATGCCCATTGTTGTCCCAGTTGGTTCAGCTGCCGTATCCGATAAAGCAAAAGTGCTTGTTGGAGTAGATGGTGTACTTACTGCTGGTTGACTTGCAACCGCTGGCGTTCCAAATCCTGCACTGCTACCAAAGCCGCTTGATGCTGGAGTTGTAGTTGGGGAGCCAAAGCTACTTGCTGGTGCACCGAATCCTGTTGAAGGTGTGCTAGGTGCTGTAAACCCGCCCGATGATCCTGTTGTTGGTGTTGTTGCTCCGCCATTGTTTGCTCCGCCTAATTTTTCTTGTGTACGACCAAATGCCGCAATACCTAACACTGCACCCATTGCGATGTGGAATAAACCAGCACCTTGTAATGTTAGAGGATTCCATTGTGTAATTGGTGCGTGTGTCATAGTCTGTAATAGACTCCATAAGACTGGAAATATAACCATGTCCATGGTACATACTAACATATACATCCACCCCATCATTGGACGCCATTTGCTATTCATCCAATCTTCTTTTTTTGTTTCGCTTACGCTTTTTACTTCTTCGCTCATTTTCCGCTCCTATTTATTTGTTACTTCTTTGCAATCATAGTTTGAATCTTTTCCTGAATAATCTTAGCCCAAAATGGCTGTGGGAAATTCCAACCTACAAATGCTCCTACCGCTACCCAAAATAATGTATCTAACATAACTTTCTCCTATTTAATTTTTAAAAAAACAAAAACAAGCCGTTGGCCGATAATAAAATACCAAACCCTGCTACCACAAAGCTACCCCAAAACATGGCCATACTAACTGCAAGAATACTTGCTGATAATACAACAATGGCTAATTGGTATGCTGTACTTGCATATCCAATCCATGGACTACCTTTTTTTGCTTCTTCACGAACACGTTCCATTTCTCTTGCTGTGACTGAAATTTCTTTCTTATCTGCATCCATGCGATCCGCTTCTGCTTTAAATTCTTTCTTTAATACAGGATCGCTTGTTGTTTTAGATGCAATTTCATAACTGACTAAACGGTTGTTCTTTGCTTGGTATTGCGCCCACATGTTGTTAGCGCCTAGTGTGTTGTTTAATACTGTGCTAGATAGTTTACCGCCATACCATGCGTTAACTGCCAACAGTAATGCAAATACGGAAATTACCATACCTGCTTTGTCTTTGATCTTTGCTTCACGCTCGCTACGTGAACCTGCTACCGGCTTGGGTGCATCTGGATCTTTTTGTTCTTTAGTGATTAATTTTAAAATTGTATCGTGTAATGCCATTTGTTTCGCTCCTTCATGTTATTTACTAACGACTTGCTATTTTTGTCGGTTGCGGCTTTGGTGTCGCGGCCTGACCTGGTTTCTTAGGTTGTGCTTGTGCTAACTGTTGTTTTTGCTGTTGTGTTGCAGCCAAACGTTCTTTAGATTTAAGGCCAGCAGGATTAACAACCTTAGTAGCTTGTTTGGATGTTTTGCCCTTGCCTACTTTCATTTTAAAATATGCAATGGACGCCAGCGCGGCTTCCTTAGGATTAACTGAAAGTAGTGTTGGGTTGTCAATATAAATGCTTGGATTTTCTGGATGAACAGCCGCCCCAATTTTAGCATATAATTCTCTGCCAGTAATATGTATAAATCCTCGGCCTCTGTATTTCCAGCCATCTCCGCTCTTTTCATCACCGTTGCCATTTTTATTTGCTAATGCTCTATTAGCAAGGGCAACTGGATTACCTACATACGGTGTTGCTTCTGCAGGTGTTTTGAAATTACTAGTGAATACTTTATAAATCCTTTGAGGATCAGTATAATTAAACTTTTCAGAAGCCGCTGTCCAGTTTGCTGTTTCAACTTGACATTGTCCTAAAAAACTAGACAAGTCGTTAGCTGTCTTTAATCCTTTTGCTTTGGCTAAGGATACTAGTGTTTCTTTATGTTGCGCCGGATTAAATGCTTGAGGTTCGTTAACTGCTATTTTAGGAATAACAGGTACAGGTGTTGGAGCTATCTGTGTAGGTTGAATAGCGGGTTTAGGTGCCCCGCCAAATAGTTCCCTTAAAATCATTTAACGCTTTCAAAAATTTTCTTTTGCTCTTTATACCACTCTTGCCACGCTTTTAATTTTTCTGCGTTTTCATGGCAGGCGCCGTAATTTTCGACGACTCGGTCGAGGAGACGACTGGCTTCAACTCCGCTGGGGGTTCCATCAGTTGCTTCGGCACGTCCGGCCACTTCATTACGACTGGCGCTGTCGTGCAAGCTGACAGTAGACTTAGGCAAAGTACACTGAGCATCAAGTTGCTTGCCAGCAACTTCTTTAATGATTTCTCTATTGACATAAACGTTTTCCTTAATAACTTTTATTTTAGTTACTATCTTTTCTTCTATTACTGTATTAACTTGTTGACTTTTTTCTTCAGCTACTCGTACCTTTTCTTCAAGGTCTTTTACTTTTTGTCTCCAAGCCATTTCTGTTCCATATCCGCCAAACATATAGGAACCGATAACCAACATTAATACACCTACCAGTTCAGCAGGTAATTTATATTGACTTATAACTGGAATCCATGCAGTTAACTTGCTTACAACGTATAGTGTAAAGCCTGCACCTGCAATAAAATAGGTAATCCAAATAAGCAAACTATCTGGGATAAGACTCAACATCCATCCAAATTGCCACATATTAAGTTCTCTCCAGTACTAGTGCGTACCCTTTGTTTTCAAAAACAAAAACATTGTCTATCTTTGTTATGTTATAGTCACCTAAATACTTTGTTAAGAAAATGCATTCGCTAATATCTTTAGTTTCTATTTTTAAACGACCTTGAGTACGTTCATATACTTCTTTTTTACGTCCAAAGTCTTTGATCTTCATGTTAATGGATTCAGCAAACACTTTTTGAAATCTAATATCGTCATCTAGTACAGCTACGTTTTCAATAAAACCTCTATTAAAAAAGTTAGAGAAGTTGTTCATTTGATTGTTAGCAATCCTGTCTTCATACTCTTCTGTATTTGTAGGGATTGCATCTTTAAGAATATCCAATGTAGCAGGCATACTTTTAAAACTTTTATAATATCTAAATTTAAAATTATCAATCTTTGTTAATCTAGCAACACCGTCTAACAATTCGACGATCCTATCAGGAACATGTCGATCTCTTTTTATTTCAACAAACACTCTATGTTTGCCGTTGTCAGTCGGACCGCTTGTTGCATCTGCATCTAATACAAACTCATAGCCCATCTCTAAAAAACGGGCTAAATCGTCTGCTGGTGCTTTATCTTCTACAGTAAAACTTAAGACAACCATATCGCCGTCTTCGCCAATTTTAGATTTAAAACTGTCGATGTCGAACACGTGGCTTACTAAGTGAGCCAAATCGCCGGCTAGTAAGTCTTCGTTAATGCGTTTCATTATACAGGTGCTCCTGCGGTTGGAGCCGCTGGTGTAGCTGCCGCTGGTGCTGCCGCCGCCGGTGCTCCTGCTCCTGGGGCCGCTGCCTCTTTCTTAGTGGGATTTTTACTACTACGTTCTTCTCTGATGCGGTCCATATATCCATTAAAAATATCAAACACTAATTTTTTAGGCATCATGATTTCAACTAACCATACAGGCTTAGAATCTAACTTGCCCTTCTTTGTTCCAGGACGTAAATCGTCTGGAGTACGAATTCTTCTAGGCTCTACTACGGTTGTTTTTTCATACAACACTTTACACCCTAAATCAGTCAATCGCTTGCCTGCTACAGGATCTGGCATTTTATCATAAGGCCACATGAACTCAGCTGTAACCCAATGTCGGTCAACTTTTGGTCCCGATGCTAATTCACCGTCTCTCCAGTTTTTATATACGTACATATCCATCTCGTCTAGGACTCGTTCAAAGTCCTTTAATATAGCCAAGCTGGAATTGTTATTATAAATGCTTTCTACGTTTTTGATAACTTCTAATATGTCACGCATGGATTTTCCCTGTTTTGATACTAATGTATTTAGCTGGGCTGAAATCATACCGTATCAGTTTATATTTTGTCGTAATCGTTAAATATGATTGTAGGACCTCTGTAGTTATCGAGGCGGTCGCTACATGTCCTACTTTACCCAGAGTAGGAGATAAACTGAATGAGTAAACAACGAGTGAAAAAGCGTTTTACATCAGACGTTAAAGTGATAGATTTTCAACCATACCTTCCTCAGAAGAAGCAACGTGTAGTAATGTCAGCACGTTCGCAGAATCAGAAAGCATACTTACAAAAACTGCAAAACGACGAAACTAGCATTGTATTTGCTATCGGGCCAGCCGGCACGGGCAAAACTATGTTGGCTGTTATGCACGGCATTAAGTTGTATCAGGAAGGGTTGGTAGATAAGATTATTGTTACTAGACCCGCCGTTTCCGTAGATGAAGATTTAGGATTTTTACCAGGTGACTTAAATGAAAAGATGGCACCTTGGACTCGTCCTATTTTTGACGTTATGGGAGAATATTATAAGCAATCAGACATAGCAGAAATGCTAAAGGAAGGTGTTATCGAAATAAGCCCACTCGCGTATATGCGCGGACGCACATTTAAGAATGCATATATCATAGCAGATGAAATGCAGAATGCTACTGTAAATCAAATGAAGATGTTGCTAACACGCTTGGGAGAAGGATCCAAGATGGTAGTGACGGGAGATTTGGCACAGGCAGATAGACGTAGCGATAACGGATTAATTAATTTTTGCAACCTACTCGCAAGTAAACCAAATTTAAAACACATCGACATTGTAGAATTCGATCATAAAGATATTGAACGACATGATGCAGTAAGGGAAGTGTTGGGAATTTATGGTGACACGTAATAGTCATTAAAAAAGGACCTTCGGGTCCTTTTTCTTATTCTAACTGTTCAACTCCGACCTGCGAAGCTTTAAGGAAATCAATCCCGGAATTATCCCGATAAGCAGTGCGAAACCAAACTCGTTTAATACCTGCTTGGTAGATAAGTTTGGCACAGTCCAAGCAAGGAGCATGAGTAACAAATAAATCCCCATCGAGACCAGACTCGTTACTTCTAGCCAATTTCGCAATGGCGTTAGTTTCTGCATGTAATACCTCTGGTTTAGTTTTGAGTCGGTAACGGCCTTGCATTGTGTTTCCGTCAGCATCTAAATAAGTGCCTTCATAAGGCCAACCTTCTATAATCTCTTCTGCACTTAGCCATCCGCCGGCACTGCACCATTCTACATTTTCGCAATCGTTATCCCAACCTGCCGGCATACCATTGTAGCCGATAGAAATAATTCTATCATCCTTAACAACAATAGCACCGACATGTAACCGCTTGGCATGACTAAGCTCTGCGAATGTTTCCGCAGTTTTCATGTACGCTTCTTTTAATTTACTCTTCATTCTTCTAATAAGTCTAGCTTGTCAGGTTTATCTTTCCATTCAGCATGATCTGGTAATGGGTCTTTCTTTTTAGTAATAACAGGCCACTTGACGCTTAGACGTTTATTAAGGTCAGTCCACATCACAACATTTACATTGACATCATTGTCAGCTACGATAGCATCGACCGGGCATTCTGGAACACATACTCCACAGTCGATGCATTCGTCTGGATTAATTACTAAAAAGTTTGGGCCTTCGTAAAAGCAGTCAACTGGGCATACTTCTACACAATCGGTATGCTTGCACTTGATACAGTTCTCAGTTACCAAATATGTCATAGATGCGACAATCTAATCAATGTTGCAGACAAGTTAATTTCCGGGTCAATAACCAAGGTATGATCAACCAGGCCTTGTTTAATAATTAAGATAGCTTTCTCTTGTTTAGCATCATCACCGAACAATGTGATGTTATCATACATCCAACGATATACTTCCTCCATCTCTTCTGGTCGAGCTTGACTACAAATTAGCTTACGTGCTTCGTTGATCTTGCCTAGCTTAAACAATTCTACCATGTCAATTTTGTAGTCCTGTTCACCAGTGTCGCCCTTTTCTGGACTATGCAGTAGCCCATCCAAGCTATTCATCTGCACCATGTTAATGCATTTACGCAAATCTGGATACGTTACTTTGACAACAGTATCTAAAACATCGGCATCGAATTTAATATCTTCCGAATCCAAAATATGTACTACACGAGCAAACATCTCTACTTGATCGATTTTCTCAATATGAAATCCTTGGCATCTGGAATGTAGGGCAGGGATGATACGATTAGGATAATTGCAAGTAAGTATGAAACGAGCGGTCGTGTGATATGTTTCCATGACTCCACGGAGGATAGCTTGTGCGTTAGGCGTAAGATAATCTGCTTCATCTAATAGTACTACCTTAAAATCTCCAAACGGAATCATCTGGACAAAGTTTGTAATTTTATCACGAATAGTCTCTGCACTGTTTTCTCGTGATGCGTTAATTTCCATAATGTCATATTCGTTAATTTCTAACTCATTAAACAATAATCTTGCCAGTGTTGTTTTGCCAATACCTGCATTGCCACTCAACAACAGATGCGGGATGGATCCATCTTTAATCCATCTCTCAACTTGCGCTTTTTGATGTGCATCTCTAAACACATAACCATCTACAGTCTTAGGACGGTATTTTTCTACCCATAGTTCTTTCATTCTTTTGCCTTATTAATAATTTGTTGTGTAATTGGACTAATTCTATTATCTATTAATGATAGATCATGCAATCTATCAGCACATTTTCGTACATCATCACTTAGTTGACCCTTACCAATAGCACTTTCTATAAGACGTGCAACATTATGCAATGTTATGACAGCGTCAACTAAATCAAGATTTCTCAAACCAATTCCTCAACGATGCCTAACACTTCTGCTAAAATTAAGCAAACGCCAGCCATTAGCAAGTTGCCTGTAATCAAACAGCCGCCCGCTACAATACGTACAGCACTCTTTACAATGCTGACATAAAAATGTCCCTTGCTAGTATCTTTAGGTTGAATTTCCACGTTTAAATAATCCTTTTATAAACTGTATTAGATTGTAAAATCTAAAATGATGAGTAGTCAGCATTGGAGTATGATGCGGACATCGCCCTTGCATGTAGTCGCAACTAGTTGAATAGGGCTTGTTACAAATATTGCAATTAATAGTATTCATGTCTATATTATACAGGTAAGAACAGGACTAGTCAATAGTCCTGTTAAGTTGGTTTACCAATTAGTTAATATTCGGAAGGAAGTTCGTCTGCTTGAAGCATTATTGATTTCACTTCGACCATTCGAACAGTAAGTTCTTTTCCATCTTCTTCAACTGTGATGCCTCTGGTCCATCGTCCATGTTCGACACATATCCAATCTCCAACTTTAACATCTTGTTGATCAGGACCAACGGCCCAGACCTTACCCCAACGAGGTTTGATACCATCGCTTTTGCCATCCTGACTACGTAGGATGATTCCGACTTTACTTACTTCATCAGAAAAGTTCATGTCTGAAACAAGGATGTTGTCCTTGAGAGGGATGATTTTACCTTTTACAACATTCATTATTCGCCTTTATTTGGTTTACCTTTAAAATACTCACTCATGATGTCTTCGCGTTTACGAATAATTTTGCCACCTGGACCAATTTCGTCTCCGCGAGCATTAACACGGGAATTTCCCACTGCTAATGTTAGCTCATTTTGAGCTCTAAGTTTTTCCATATCCACTTCTTTGCCGGATGCACTACGGTGGATAACTCTTTGTGATTCTTTCATTGCCATTTTAATCTCCTTGGATTATAACAGTACTTATCTTAGGAAGTCCTGCCAGTCTAAATTATATTTAATCGGGTCAATCTTATGAACACCTATAATATATAACACATAACTGGCAACACTTGACCCCCGACCAACACCCCAGAGTATGTTGTTTTCTCTGCTAAACTCTACAAAATATTTAAGCCATCTTAACAAGTCTATCATATTTCTTCGATCAAACTCTTTTAGCTCTTCTTCAGCTCTATTATATGATACAATGTCTGGACAGTTACATAACACCCAATTTTTGATATCAAGTGTTTTGTATTCTTCAGGCATGTTCCAATCTGACTGTAACGCTAAATCGTGTTCCTCTATACTAACATCAAAGTCGTTGGGGTACGGTTTTAAGAACAAAAATCCCAGTTGTTCTTCTAGTTGTCTTGTGTTGTTGTTTGAATTGACAAACATTTCCGGCGATAATGGTTGTCCATTATACAAGGCATCAAAAATGTCTTTTTCTTCAAAGATAGGATTACAGAATTTGTCAGATAGCATACAAGTATTTTAGTTTACTTGTATTAAATTGTCAAGATCTTTATTGCGTTTTTGTGATTGTTCTTGCCAAAGTTTGGCTTGACGAGCCTTGAGCTCTTCTTTATACATGTCAATGAACAGCGATATTTGATATTTGAGATCTGGACTGTTTGCGATCCAATACTTCTTACTAAGATCCTGAATTTTATTTTCTACTTCAGAATCTTTCAAACTACTCAAATTGTCAACTAACGGATTGATTACCATTATTCAAACACACCTACTAATTTTAAGTACACATCAGTACCGCCATTATATGTCCATGCTTCCACAATCTTGTCTTCAGTATCAGTTACTGTAATTTGTGGCGATGTGCTTGGAATAACAAATTCGCCACTAACAGTTTTGATAGCTCCGCCACCACCTGTCTCATTGCCGAATGTTACAGTACGATCAGCACCTAGACTCTTAAGGTGTAATTTAATTTTAGCATACAATCCACTCTCTGGCCAATTGCTAAATGTAATAGTTGCATCATTACTAAAACTAACAACTTGCAACGGGCCATTTGTGATATCAATTGGGGTAGTAGTACTAACACCTGCTATTGTAAAAACTGAACCATAAAATTCATTAAATTCTGCATTTCTAATGATGTTTGTGTTGAAATCGTTTTCAGCATTTAGTTTGGCTGTATTGGTTTGCAATGTAGATATTTCACTACCAGCAGTATCTAATGCTGATTTAATATTTGTGAAGTTGTCTCTAAATCCTTGGCTGTTATTATCCTGCCCAGCTATAGGGAAGGCGCCGTCGATATTGCTTGTTATAATTGCACTGGTCATGTTATAGTTACCTTGTCATCTTTAAATACTAGATATTTATCGTTGCCGTATCCGGTCACGGAATCTATTATATATCTATCTACGGTATAGTCTAAATTCTTAAAATCAAATCCGCTATACTTAATGTTTAGCATAATATCTGCACTTGTTCCAGGTTTACAGAAACAAATTGGAACTGCTAAAACAAATCCTAATTCTTGCTTACTTTCGTCCTGGACACTACGCATCCATAGGGGTAAGTAATTTCGTTCTCTCGCACCAGCAGTCAGAATCTTATTTCTCCAAATACTAATTGAACTTGGATATCTTGTACTATAATTTGGATCGCTAGCAAATAAGTTTGTTTGATCAACTGTTATTCTATTATCAGGTCTTGGTAAGAATGGTTCGTCCCTGTCGCTGGTTTTCCAAATAGCATTACTGGCATCTGTTGTAATAGTTTTAGGATCTAATGGACGTTTTAATGTTGCGTTCAAATACTTATTCCCAATTTCTAATGGGTCAAACATTTCCACATAAACAACTTCGTATACTACTGTGTTTGTTCCTGTAATCTTTGCCTTAGCAGATTTAATGTCACCAAATGTAAAACGTTTTCTCTTGTGGTTTAATCCCATAGCACTAACATATTGTGCGGCAGTTTTAGTTTCGATGCCGCCAAAGATAGTCATTCTTAAATCTCGTTGTATACCAAAGTTAGGATCATTTGGTCTATAGACACTTTCTGCTGGAAATACATTACTGTTATTAATGAAGTCGTTAAACAATGCTCGCTTGTTTTGATTCATAAATGTTCTAGCAACAATACTGCTATACAGTCTATCATTAGGTGTGTCTATATTTAAAGTAAACTCTCTACTAATGCTACTGTACTTAAATTGATCTTGCGCTTTAATTACGAATTTAAATGTTCTATCTACTGAAGTAGTTCCACCATCAAATGTTTGATTAGTATATACCCCATCAGAGAATGTTGTTATGCCTGGCTCATTTACAGTGCCATACTGATTAACTTTGCCTGTAATCTCACCGTCTAATTCTAAAGATAATCCTGACGGCAACGAACCTGACTCTAATGAATATACCAGTGTAGCACCTTCTATATTACTAGTTGCTAACACTCTAAGATTACTGATAAAATTTGCATCAATAGTGCCTAACAAACTATCAGTCTCCCAAGTCATTATACTATCAACATCGCCTAACGTCTTAATTGTAAACGTTCTTTTTGTGGCTGCAATAGTACCATCACTATCATATCTAGATGCTGTTATTGTAAAATGGTATGTTTCAGTAATGGTTGGTTGATATGGAACTACACCAAATAATTCTGAAGTAGCAATATCTAATTGTAATCCAGGCGGAAGTATACTAGCACTATTATCAGGATTTAACGAATCTAAATTATAAGTTATCGGGCCTAATTCAGGCGAGTCATAACAATCTAATACGATAGTCAAATAGTTATTAGCCCTGTGTGTACCAAGGTCCGTTGGTGTTAACCATATTGGGTTTCTTAAATATGTTCCGTCGACAGTGAATACACCATTGGCTGCTCTAGCAATAGTATTATCAGCACGTAAGAAATCGTCACCAACAACATATATTTTAAATTTTCTTTTACTAACAGTGTCGCTATCACTTACGGATACAATAAATTCATAGTTCCTGTTTAGTTTGCGAGGAGGCAACGACGGTATAAAATAATCATAAAATACGCTATCGTATATAAAGCTATCAAATCCGTTATCTGGTCTGTTACCAAAATCGTAGCCGGTCACATCATATAGGTCGTTGCTATAGTTCCCATTGCCAACTTCTGAATCAACGACAGTGTATGCTGGATCTATAAGACCAGTAATCTTACCATCATCGGTTAATGTTAGCCCTGGCGGTAATGTTCCGTCACCACTAGAGATAAAGTATTGTAGGGTTTGACCGGTTGCAGTGTCGTTATCAGATACACTGATTTGAAAATCTACAAAACTTGAGTCTAAAATAAAATATGTGTTATTTGGGCCTACTGGTAACGACCCCTCAGTAGTCGCAAATACAGGAACATCTGCACCTTCGATGGTTAATTTAAATGTTCTATCTGCTATCTCGCCGTTATAGGATGCTCTAATACAGAATGTAAATTCAGTAACTCTCGGAACTTCAAAAGGCGTTCCTACAATGTGATCACCAGCCAATCTAAGTCCCGCAGGCAGTGATCCACTAATAATTTTAAATGTTGCTGATGATGAATCGGGTACTATAGAATCATATGTTACAGGCAATCCAAGATCTACAATAGATCCTTCTTGTATTGTACCAAATGTGTACCCGGATTTTTTAGTCCAAATGTTTAACATGCTTCGCCCTTGATATAATATTTATCAAGGACTAAGTTATTAATTTAGGTCATCCCAAGTTGCGCCATTGTAGCCCGAAAACTTGCTAGTTCCAGTAAGGAAAACCATCATTCCAGCCTCTGGGCTAATGCTTAGACCGGTAAAATATGCATCTCGAGCAGTTGCATCAGCATAAGATGCGAGTTTAAACGGCACTAAACTTGATACTTTAGATCCAGTAAGTTCTAATTTAGTACCAACAGTTCCAGCAGAGTTGGAGACAAATAGATCTAATTTTCCAGGAATAATATTTGATCCAACAGTGCCAATAACGCTTGCTAAGATTCCTGAACTAGCACGATAAGCAACACCATCATACCCAGAGAATACAAGTTGTTGTATCTGGTCGCCTGTCTGAACAATTTGTTGGGATAATATGTTACCCCTGCTTCTAGCAAAAGAAACGCCACCGGTCAACACAGCAGTTGAATGTGATTCTAATATGTTAAGCGGCAATGATGTAGGAGACGAGGCAGCTACTAAAATAGTACCGCTACCACTTGCACCGCCTTGCCCTGCACTATAAATTGTTAAGCCAGTACTGTTTACGTTACCGACAACATCTAAAATACCTGACCCGTTTGGGTTAATTAAAATACTTTCATTACTGTTTAAAGTTGTAATGTTATTTTGAAAAACTCTAATTGACCCAGTGTTTAACTCACCATTTACTATTCCTGAAACATCGCCGACCAAGTCTCCAGTAAATATTGTACTAGTAACTCCAGCTAATCCAGATAATACTGTAGTCGAGTCACCAAGTGCAAGAACATCTGATCCAATAGTTATCGAACTATTAGCTAACATTGTATTAGTTACCGAGCCAACGTCAGTAGTATAAACACCGTTAGTTACTGTGGCTGCACTGCCTGAAATATTTCCAGATATCTTACTGCCTGCTAGACTAGTGATCCAGCTAGGGTCGTTATATGAAGCACTGGTATAAACACCGTTTGTTACTGATCCAGCATTGCCGCTTACGTTGCCAGTTACTGATCCTGTTAAGTTGCCAGTGATTGTTCCACTAACATCTAATGCCCCAGTAATAACAACTTTGCCAGTACCTGACGGATCAATGTTGATGTTTTCGTTACTGTTAAGTCCTAGTATATTATTTTGTGTTAATCTAATAGACCCGTTATTAATCTCATCAAATTGTGCTGCCGCGTTAATTGTTATGGCGTTCGTGCCACTGTTTGTGGTGATAGTTATATTATCACCGGCAATTAATGTTAGTAGTTCATTTGCTCCTGTTGAGTAAACAGTATCCTGTCCCCCAACTGCAACTGATCCAAAATATCCGGCACTGTTACCGCCAGTAGTAATTCCATCTCCGATGAATAATTTTTTACTATCAGTTGTATATAATAACTCGCCCTGTGCCGGAACAGGGGTAGCTACACCATTCATTAACGATCTTTCGTTATTGGTACCGCGTCTAATTTGTAATGCCATTATCTTCCCCTAATCCTTAAATGAAGTTTCCAAAATCAACGCCAAACATTGGGCTAGTAAATGATCCATAATCAATATTACCCAATGATGCCGCTAACTCTCTTATGTCTATGCCGTATACTGTTGCTTGTATGTCACCAGTACCAACAATGTTATGTCCGTTTAAATCCAAGTCCCCACCTAATTTAGGACTAGTTTCATCTTCTAAATTGCCCACGCCACCAATAGTAATAGCGTTTCCATCAGAAGTTAATGTAATGTTGTCACCTGCAACAAGGGATCTAAACTCAAATATAGTGCCAATTTTTTGTTTAAAAACCTGTTCGCCAGTGCCCAAGTTTGCCCCAGCAGTAACATCCCTGTTATCGAGCAGGCCAAAATTATTGTTTACTTTTTCAAATGCTGTGCGGAGATCGTCTCCAGTCCCGTCATTTGAGTAATTACCAATGTTAATTGTTTCTATGGTCATAATTGTCTCTTTTAGTATTTACCTTAAACCGTTGTTGGTAATTCTACAGCATATATTCTAATATTTAAATCGTTGTTTATATTAGTTTGTGTTGTTGTAGCTGTGATTTCTACCAAGTTTGATATATTGTTTCGACGTACTGCAATAGTAGCTAGGGCAGATGGACTTGTGTAAGTCACCCCGTATACTGATATATCTGGTTCAAGGGTGTTATTTTGACAAGCTATCATTGCTTCGCAAGTTTGCACATGTCTTAACCCAGTTGGATCACTATCATGATTACTTTCTATTAATATCGTTGCTTTGACTCCAGCTATACTTGTGTTAGAAAGGGTGTAAATAGTCCCGTCAATAGTGCCTACTGGTAATGTAATACTAGAAGCAGTTGTAATCACTTGGTTGATAGTTACCTGACTAGTGTCAACAACTCCGACAATTTTACCACCAACTCCGTCAACGAGCATAGTACTGTCATCAGCAAATACACTACCAATGATATCAGTACTAATAATAGTACCATCAGTATTGTTGCTTAATAGATTATAGACTTCGGTAAAGTTATTGTTTACCTTTGTAAATGCCGTACGTAACGGATCGCCGTCACCTTTATCAGCTATCCCAATATTAATTATTTGTTGTGTCATTATAGTCTCCCTACTGCAACTTCAATTATCCCTTTATTAGGATCTAACTTATCAGCAACTGCCTTACCAATAATTGTGCCTATTTGTGGATTCATTGCCTTACAAGCATATCCTGGAATAGCCGATGTAGTAATTAAATCACCTTTCTTAATAACACCCAGTACTTTAATTGGAACACGCCCTTGTAGAGCAACACATGCTCTTAAGCCCTGTAGTTCTTTGTTCATAATATATGCTGGATTTGTTGTAACAACACCAGCAACTCTACTGTCATTAGCTAATGTACTTTCTGTTACTTCAGCAGTGCCGCCAAATATTAACACTGTACCTGGTTCATATTCTCGATCGGCACTATAATATTCTGCCAAGTCAGCGTATGTGGCTTGAAGCTGACCATCTAAGTGCCAATCACCTTGAATATCGCCACGTGTCGCAGCCGCACCAGTAGTGATATTATCAACCTTAATTTGACCTAATAGTGCATCAATAATACCAGTTGCTTGCAATGATAATTTACTTGCACCTTGTAGTACCCATGCACCAGTTAACTTACCTGCACCAGCTTCACTTCCAGTTGTTATATCGGTAATAGTGGCAGTGCCTGTTAACGTAGTTGTACCGCCAACGGTCAATTTACCTGTCAGAGCATTAGTGCCAATTCCTGTGGTACTTATGACACCAGAGGCACTTATATCACTAGAACCAGTAATTGTACTATCTACCGTTAAATTATTTTTAACGTTAGTAGTACCAGTAGAATCAGTTCCAGTAGCTGTCATGAAAGCAAATGGTGCTCCACTCGCTCGTGGGCTATAGAGTTCAACGTGAGTACTTGCAGTATCAATTATCTTATAGCCATCGACCTTAAGTTGCTTGACGTCGATCTCACCAGCTGAGCCAGTTTTTACAATACTGTCATTACCGCCGTTAGTTGTAATTGAGCTAATTGTATATGTGTTTACATTGTTTGGCGAAGTGCCTGTAACAGCACTAACTGTTACTAGACCTACAGTATTAAATGCAGTTCTCAACCCTTCTTCAACTATTGTTTGACTAGAAATTTGTCTTGGATATGTCGCACTGCCTGTAAAGTTGCCAAGTATTGACTTGTTATCTATGTTGGCCAGTTCTGTTTGTGCAACACCGCCATCTTTAATACCTACCCATCCGTTCGTAACTTCAAAGTTAGCACTGTCAAAACTTGCAATACCACTACCTGCTTGGATAGTATCTAATAAAATAGCAGTACCTGATCCTGATCCTACACCAGTTGCTTGGAATATAACTCCAACTGTATTTGCACTTGCACCAATTGCTGTGAATGATGTATTACCTAATGCTGAAATTCTATATCGTTTGCCTATAACAAATGATCCGCCGGATACACTTGTAGCAGTTGGAGTAGTTGAACTAGTAGTTGCCAAAGTCAATGCTAGTTTGCTTTGTGCAATTGCCGCATCTGACTTAACATCCAAGTTAATAATAGTGTCAGGGTTGATTTGATAATCAACTTGCGCGGCACTAAGTCCTAAGACCGTTGCACCGATAGCATGTGTCGACGCTGTGCCGCCATATAGTTTACCACCATTAATTGGCGTCAGTACTGACAGTCTTGTTACTGTGTCGAATCGTTCAATGCCGCCCCCAGTTGTGACTGCGGCGTATTGGAATATTTCAGTACCAACCTGTATGTAACCAGATGTTGGGAATCCTGCGGCACTAGTAACAACGATTCCCGAATTAACAGATAGTTGTGTTGTTCCAGAAATCGCTGTAGTCAGTGTAGTTCTATTTGCGCTGGACAGTGTAGCACTTAGATCACCGCCAACAGTCGCTGTAACTGAATGTGTTGAATTACCTGCAAATGCTAGTATATCTGCTTGTGCTGGAGTGAACAACGCTACGTCGTTCATCTTATTCAATCTATCAATATTTGCAACAGCACTATCCACATACGTTTTATTTGTGGCATCGTTGTTGGCAATCGGAGTAGCTACGTTTGTTAGTTTAAAACCGCCAATGTTTAAGTCAGCAGTTGCTGGTAAAATACCTGCACGATCCATAAAGCCTGGACCAACAGGAGTTAACCCTAAACTTGCTAACGGTACATTTGTCTTGTTTAGACCTAATCTACGATCAATATACACGCCAACAGCATTTTCTGTTGGAACTGTATCATCGGCCATGTCAATAAATTCGTTGTCATCAGAGAACTCTCTAACTTCTCGACCTGTCTTAAATCCCAAGCCATCCAAGTTAGTAAGTGCGATACTTGCTGAGAAACTTACACGTCCAGTACCTTGGTCAACTGTGAAGAATCTACCTACACGGAAGAAACCGTTTTGATCTGTTGAGATCCAGAATACACGACCTTGTGTTCTTTCGTCAATTTCTTGACTTGTTACTGGAGTACCGCCACGACCATAAATCTTACTTGGGAAGTTAGTTTGGTTATAGCCGCCTGTGCCCACGTCTAAGAAGTCGTGACCAGTAGCACGACATGTACTAATGTTAACTAGAATTTCTGCATTTTCTTCAGACATTAAACCTGCTCTTAAAGAGAAAGAGGAATCTGATAAGTTAATGTTTGTTACCGCAGCCACACTAGTTTGCAAACCAGTTAGCACTGGTACAGCATTTTTATTGATATATGTGTCAAACGTTATATAACCATAGGCAGCACTCACGCCCATGTCATAATAGTTCCTTACGGTGTGTACTTTACCACTCCAACCAAATTGCATTTGGCCACCATCTGCTAATAATCTATTAACTTCTGATGTGGTTATACGTGAAATAGCAATTCTTCTATCGCCAATCTTTGATCCTAGACTTGCTCTTGCACCGCTATATTTGAAATATACATTTCCAGTTACTATTTTTTGTGCTTCATCACTGCCAGTATTGCTATATGTGAATGTACTTGTTCCCGTTACTGTAACAGTTTTGGCAGTCCCGTCATATGTATTATCACTAACGTCAACATCAACGAGGTTGCCAGTGACCAAATCGTGTGGTCTAGCAGTTGTTATAGTAACAGTATTGCCAGATCGTGCCACATAAGTTACTGGCATTGAGTCTAACTTTGATGACACTAAAACACTTGCAATACCAACAGCTACTTTACTTCCTTCTGCAACTAATGTGCCAGTTGCATATGAGAACGAACTGGTAGTAGGCGTTGCAGTCACTAATACTGCATCAGAATCATAAAGTGGGTCGCTACTACATTGTACAGTTACACGTTCACCCACCTGTAGACCATGTACCGCATCTAGCACTACTGTTGCAACCCCACCAACAGTTCTACTAACTGTTGAAATATCTGCATCAATTATGCTAAACTGTTTGACCTGCATTGAAATATATCTGTAGCTTTGGTCAATTTGAATAATGGATTCTTTATTGGGAGTTACGAATCCAGTTGCAGGGGTTGTCGACACAGTCGACCCATTGTTTGTATATTGGAAAGTGTAATCGTCAACAACAGTTACAGTAGCCTGCGTATTATTAAATGATACATCAGACACATCAATTTCTGCATACTTGTTGGTTTGTAATCCATGAGGATCTGTTGTAACAACAGTAGCAATATTTGAACCATTTCTTGCTACGGTTGAAACTGCAATTCTTCCACCCTGTTGCATGGCATTACCAACAGAGTCGGCTGAACTATATCCAATAGCTCTATAAACTGCTGGAGCAGTTACACTAGGATCACCAGTGAACGTCATAGCAGTACTTGGTCTAATTGGATTAGTTTCTGTTATGTTGTAGAATCTAAATGACTGTAATGCACGGAGAGTAATTAAATCGTTATGTGTTAAGTTTGCAGCCAAACCAGTTGCAGTTGTGTCACTATTGTTGGCACCTAAGTACACACGAATTAATGTATTTGCGGCAAGTGGTGGACTTTCTAAATCACTTACGTCCTCTGCACGACTAATTTCGTATCTATAAATTCCTACAGTTGCACCATGATTAATTTCAAGTTCAGTAATATTTTGTGGAATATAAGAACAATTATATAATACTAACGATGTGTCATTAGTTTCAGCTGTGCTGGCAAACACCCCGGCTTTATATACCTGAGCAATTTGAACCATGTTGTCTGCAAGTGTAATTGAATCTGGAACTTCTAACGGGTCACCACCTTCAGCAACAAGACCATAAACGCCGTGTGCTGTTGAACCGTTTAATGAACGAATTTGTCCGCCATTCTTTGCATAAAACGCCGCATGGCAATAGTAACTGAATACAGATACTGTTTCAATTAGACCTTTGTTTGTAGCAATAAGTCCGTAGCCTAAGTCGTTTATTTGTGTGAAGTCATTTGACAACATACTAGTATTACCAGCACCAATAATTGTTATAGTGTATGGTAAACTAGTCAATACAGAAATTGGAACCGGTGTCGATTGTGAAAGCAATAAGTTGTAAATGGCATATTGCCTTGTTGGAGCCGAAGTTGTACCATTTACAATTATTTCAGTCAACGTGTCTGTGATAAGAGTTTCGATTCTTGATAGTGAGCCGCTTTCGCCTGGATCTACTAAATTTGTTACTTGTGCATAGTCACTTTGTAATGGTGTCACTGTAGCATTTGTGACAATATCTAATGCTATTGTTTGGATATAATCAAATGCATCTAAGTAAATGCTTTTTAATGTAGGCGAAAGTTGAAATTCTCTACCTACGTAATACATTAGTGCAGTCTCTAGCATCTCACTGTTACCAGTATACAATAGATCGTGTACTAACGCATCAACAATATAACCAGTATCTCTAGTAGTCGTAGAAACTTTGTAATTTAATGTTGGATTATCTTGTTCTATTTTTGCAATAACTTGCGCTTTGATAAAATTCTTATTTTGTTTTAATAATGCAGCCGCATATTTGTAACCACTGCCATCAGCATGTACAGTATCAATTCTAAATCTATTTTCATTTATTTGGAAGAATGCAGGAGCTAGAGGTTTTCTATCTACGTTTGTAACAATAAGATTATATGCATCTGTTTTTGTAATAACACTGGCAGTTAAGTTGCCAGAAAAGCCGTCAACAAATTGTCCGCCTCTAAATGCTTGTTTGTTAACTGATTGTGAGAAACTAGAACTTTGTTGGCAATATGGACTCTTACTTAATACTTGACCAATTGGATCAAGCACCATCATAAAGCCTCCATGACCTTGCACACATATTTGTCTAACAATGACACTATCGTTACACAGGAACACATCCATGTCTTTATTATTCTTTGGAGGGTTGTATATACTTGCAGGATCGGTCTTGTTAATAATTGCTTTAATGGCCGTTATTTGTTCAGAAATTCGAGTATCAGAACCAGTTTCGCCTGCTGGCAGATTTGTTACCTGCGCTACAATACCACGCTTTGGACTAATAGATGAATTGTCAATAATTTGTTGAGCTAAGGTATTAACGTATTGAATACCTGCAAGTGTTTCAGTTAATTGTTCTGTGATAGCAACTAATGAATTACCTTGTGAAGTTAACCCTCTAAAGTAAGACTCACCAGAATTTAATACTCCGTCTATTAACCCAGTTTCTAAATCACCAGACATGTTGTCAACAATGTAACCAACATCACGAGCACACAGAGCTTGATTATAACTTAGTAATGGGTATGTAAAGTTAATATATCTAACAACTTCATCTTTAATTAATTCTTTGTTAGCACGTAATAAAGCAGCCGCATTAGGATATGTTATCGTTGTATCTAAAATTAATGTGTTTACGGGTTTATTTGGATTTTGTAAGTAATGTTTACCGTAAGTTACTGTTTGATAGATGCTCCAATCGCCACTGCCCACACTGGTTAGTGCAGAGAATGGATCATGCATTGTAACTGAGAATGTTGATCCGCCACTTACAGCAGAAATAACACCTTCGGCCTTAGGCAATCCGGCACCTTGGTTAGCAACAATGTATGCTCCCACCCATGCTGAATTAGTAACGCCTGAGCCCAATGTTATAGTAATATCACCGTTAAGTTGGCTAGGTGTTATTGTCGTTGCTTCAGCCAAGTCCTGACCAGTATAGTTAGTAGTTCTCAACCCATCAAAAATTTTGTCTCTGTTAAACGCAATAGTGGCCCATTTAGATTTTGAAACACGGTCTTTAGGACGAACAATAGTCCTACGCATTTCATCACCGATGATAGCAGTATTCGCTGGTAAGCGAATCGGCAAATCTTCATAGTAGATGCCACTTTCAATGTTAATAGTGATGTTTAAATCTTTTACTGATTCACCAAATTTTAAATTTTCACCTAACTGGAAAGAGCCAGATAGTACATCGACATCTATGTAGTCCTCTCCAGTAGCAGACCCACCGTCTGCTCCGTAGTAATAAACAATATTTCCTTTGGCGTTTGATGCAGAACCTTGTAATAGTTTTCCAGGAATTATATCTGTATTGTTTGGATTTCCTTGATCAACTTCATTGCCTGCATTGTTACTAAAATATATTCTAGTATATCCACTTGGAGCTGTAGTAATTTGTGTAACCTCTGAAAGATTAACACCGTTAGCATAAGCAATTACCTGTTGGTATGGTCCTGGTTCTGGCTCTGCATCTTGGATTAACGATTCAGCATAATCGCAGGCAGCACTTATTGTTTTGAAAGCATATGCTAACGCACGACCTTCTTTGCCAGGCGGCGTATTTGTTTGTGCATCATCGCCTGTTGTTGCAACAAACAAGTTAATACTACTTGCAAAACTTGAGTTGTCAACATAATATTTTGTTGCGGCTTGCAAATCATCTGCACCGTTTGGTGTGCCTGACCCTGCTAGAGCACCTGGGTGATCATATAATGTTAATGCTCCAGTCATTGTGTCGCCTTGTCGACGAACAATAGACTTTCTAGGCATAGCCTCATTGCTTAACCAAAAACCTTCTAACTCAGTATCATAGAATGCATCTGTTATTGAATGTACATCAGTTGCAGTTATGCTAGTTGATGATACTGTTTGCGAATTAGAAACAATATATGTTCCTGTGCTACCTAATGCACCACCAACAGCAGTACTTGTAAGTTGTTGAACGATAGTTGTGCCAGATGTAACTCCGCTACCCGATAGTACTTGACCTAGTTCAAGTGTGCCAGATGCAACAGCAGTAACGGTTAATGTTGTGCCACCGATAGATCCAGTTACTTGAGTAGCAAGCGGGGCACTGACTGAAATTCTGTTTGTGCCTTCTCTTGCATCATTGAATGTTGGATGGAAACTTAATTGTGCAGAGTTTACATACTTGAAGTAATAAACCGGACGTGCTGTTCCTGATCCGCTACCCGATGTTGATGCTTCAAATTTTGTTCCAGGTACTGAGCTGGTTGCGCCGATAGCTTCCCAGTCTGTGTTACCTGTTGTTTCAATAATGTATGTTCGCCCAGCAATCAATGCAGATGGCGCAACGCTCATATAGATATTTGATGCATTTAGTCCAGTAGTATTGTAGGTAAATGCAATACCATCAACGCCGCTATCGTAACTATGCCCTGGAATACTGGCATTTCCATCAGAGAATGAGTCGATAGTTTTTGTATATTCAGCGGCACTTTCTGGCTCATCTCGTAAACGAATTTGTCCAGCACTTGAACCACCTGTTTGTTGAATGTATCTACGATCAGCGTATCCTTTATTAATAGCAAGATCATCGATAGTTACTGTAGTTCCGCCTGGACCGTGTACTGCATTAAACTGATTAACTGCCAGTGCGCTTGGTTCTGAAATTTTACCAATTGTAAATCCGTTTGCATTCAAAGGATTAGATAAACTTGGAACTAAGTCGTAGCCAACTGATCCGCCTGTGGCAGAAATTGTTAATCTTGATGGGTCAGTAGTGTCAATAGTAATACCACTGCCTTCAACTAATTCCCTAGCTAAGATGTTTTCGCCAGTCTCATCCGAAGTTAGTACACTATTTGAGCCGTAATCTACAGGAGTATCACTTAGGTCTTTGAACTTAATAGTTCCTTCAGACCCAAATATTGCGTACAATTCGTTAAAATTAGCATTAACTTTTCTAAACGATTCGCGGATACTATCGCCAGTACCGTCATTACCTTGTACACCAATATCAATTGTTTGTTTTGTCATTTTTCTTATACTCCGAAGCTGGAACCGCAACCGCATGTCGACGATGCGTTGGGATTGTTAATTGTAAAAGAAGCACCCATAAGTTCTTCTTTATAATCTATTTCTGCGCCTGTTAGGTACTGCATACTCATGCTGTCTACTAACACCTTGTATTCATCTAATGGAATCTCGAAATCATCTTCATTGATTTCATCGTCCAGTGTAAATCCGTAACTAAATCCACTACACCCGCCGCCCTGTACAAAGGTACGCAGTGATATTTTTGGATTGTTTTCTTCAAGGAGAATGTCCTTGATTTTTCTTTTTGCTGATTCAGAGATTGTTATCATATTGATATTTATCGATACCGTTTTATAATCTTAATGTAAATAGTAATATGTACATTGGAACTGAATTTAGACTCAATCATTATGTAAGAACCAGCAATGCTGGCAAGGTTCATACTTATAGCCGCAAAAAAACAGTTGTGGTTTTTAGGTGTGACTGCTGCCAGGGAGTGTTTAATCGAGACAAAGGGAAAATGGATCCCAAGAGATTAAGCAATAATTTTTACCACGTATGTGGTAATTGCGATGCTAAAAAGTTTGCCCAAGAAAAGGGTGTCGAAGCACGTAGGGTTTGGGATATGCCAGTAAGTAGTCTGAAGACCATAGGACAACTATAAATAACTCACAAGGAGGAATCCCACATGTTAGGATTTATTAAAAAGTTATTTGGTGGTAAAACAGAAACTCAGGTCGCTGAGGTACCATACAAAGTTGAAGTAGCAGAACCCGCACCTGCACCAGTAGTCGAGCCAGTTGCTCAAGCAGTAGTCGAGGTTGTTGCTAAGCCTGCCCCTAAAAAGGCTCCAGCTAAAGCGCCAGCTAAGAAGCCAGCAGGAGCTAAACCAAAGGGTCCACGCAAACCACGTGCCCCTAGGCAACCTAAGTAATTACTTGGTTGTGATGTATTTGTGAAAGTTAAATGAGGCTAGATTTTTAGCCTTACTTTCACACATTATATCAAATTGGTCCCAGAATGTTGAGGCCCATTCATTAACTTCTTTATTCCAATAGAAGTTTGAGTGGGCTCTCATTTTTTGTTTCTTGTAACCACTGGCTAACAATTTAGCATGATCTGGACGAGTATTGGTACAGTGATTAATCAAATAGTCTTCACGACTAACTGAGTAGTGCATAGTTGGTCTTAGACCACGCCAAGATTCAACGACACGTAGTACCCTCGGGTCTGTAGGATCAATGTATTCACCTTCTCGAATCCAGTGATGATGTATATCCATAACAATGGGCAGGATATCAGTTAGTTCTAAGCAGTCCCCCAATCCCCACGAGTTTTCTTCGTTTTCGATTGTGATGCAGTTTCTTGCTTCGGGGGTAAGTTTTTTGTAGGCAGCTCGAATACCTTGGGGACCGGCTCGACCCGAGATGTGGACGTTGATTTTAAAGTCCTGAAATTGTTTACCGTAGCCCATGTACCTGACCATATCTGCATGATACTCAAACTCCTCTATTGATCGTTGAACAATATTTTGATCAACACTTGCAAGAACAGTAAACTGACCAGGATGCATAGAAAGACGGGTACCGCTTTTACGAGCACTATCACCAATAGGGCTAAAATTGCGCTCAAGATACTGAACAACGTCAGGCTTACGCCAAAAATAACTCCAACTACGCTCGGTATAAGCAGGAAGAATGTCGCTACTAAGGCGAACCATCCTAAGATTTTCATGTTGCTCCCCTACTCGGTCAACTAACTTTTTTGTGGCTGTAATATTGCCTACCATTATGTCCCACAGCTTTTGCTCTGCGACATCCTTGGTCTGTCTATTTAACCAGGATATGGTAGTTCCCCCTGTGTTAAATTGTTTAGCATCGTCCTTAGGACTAATACCATCAACTTGATCTGGGCGATCAATCCATTTACATGCGAAGCCTATACGTTTTTTCATATTCATATTATACTACACTAGTTGATTAATGTCAATATATACTTGTATGATTTTTGATTTTTATGGCAACTTTGGTGCTCTAAATAGTCCCCCAATTTTTGAAGCATTTGAAATTGGATTAAAGAAGCACGGGCATGAAGTAAGACACCATTCCGGCGATGGTGACGTAGCAGTGATTTGGAGTGTACTTTGGTATGGAAGGATGGCGTCAAATTATCCAATTTGGCAAAAATATCGTAACCAAAATAAACCTGTTATTGTTTTAGAAGTTGGAGCACTGAAAAGAGACGTTACTTGGAAGATCGGTATTAACGGAATCAACATGGGATCTTACTTTGTCAATAACAATATGGACAGTAGTAGGATAAACAGTTTTGGATTAACATTAGATGACTGGAAAACAGGTTCTAATATTATTATTTGTAGTCAGCATGACCGCAGCCAGCAATGGCAGGGAAATAAATCCTTAGATCAATGGGTAACTGACACTGTCAATGAATTGAAAAAACACACAGACAAACCAATTAAGTTACGCCCGCATCCAAGATGTCCAGTTCGAGGCATTTCAAATATCAAAATTGACACTACTACACCGTTTGCAACTGATTTAGCAACTGCATGGGCAGTAGTCAACTGGAATTCTAATCCCGGAATCGAATCAATAATCCACGGCGTACCTTCTTTTGTCGGTCCTACCAGTCTAGCCAGTCCCGTAGCCAATTTGCAGTTATCGCAAATAGCAAATCCAAATAAGCCTGACAGACAACAATGGTTTAACAACCTTGCTTGGACAGAGTGGACAGTGGATGAAATGACTAAAGGTATTCCTCAGGAATACATTATCGCCAGTTTTTAACTATAACTGGATCTTCAATAGTGTGAACATGTGGGTATCCATGAAATGCAATGATTGATGTGCTATCATGTATCGCTGGGTCTCTAATAGTTTTAAATTTACTTTGCGGACCTAAGGTGGTAAGCTCGTCCCTACTACGAATTTCCCACTTGTAGCTACGTATCCATTCGTCAGGGAAGAATTTGATTTTGTCTCTGCACAATGACCATATCCAGTCTTGATCACCGTGATATTTTCTAGCAACATTTGGATCTGTTTCAAACCTATCCCAAATTTCAGAAAACTTTCCTGCTGGCCACTTGAGTACAGCACTACCTAACTTTTGATAATCTGGTCTAAAGACACGTCCAACATCTCGTAGGCCTACAAATTCTTCAGGAAGGTAATCCATATAATGATCAATACCTTTTACAATGACCATGTCTAGGTCAATATAAAAATTAGTATCACCTTCTGGAAAATGATCTGCTTTAAATATGTAAGGCTTCCACCACCAACCTTGTATATTGTTGTGTGGTAGTAGTCTTACTTCTATTCCAGGATTTAAATCTTTAGGGTCATCTGTAAAGCATACAAATCTATGAGGCATCCTGAGATGCCTCTGAATCATATTATATAGATTATTAGCATAGGCAGTACTATACTTTGTACCGTGCTTTAAACAAATGACGTTTAACATTAACCTTCGTAGACTGCACTGTTGCCAGCATGTTCAAATACTTCAACTGAACGAAGTTTAACTCCGGCACCGACTGGATAACGTGCTTCAAAAAGGCGACCGTCTGGATGCGTCCAACTTGTGCCTGCTTGGTATGCTATCAAGATTTCGTTCATTGTCTTATAAGCTAATTCGGCAAACTTTTCGCAACCAACTGCTTCTACTAGACGCAAATCTAGTACACCACCTTCTGCTTGTTTACCTAACTTGGCAAGTTCTTTAAACTTTGGAAGATGCGGATCGTCCAATGCCATAACAGTGGTGTGGTCAAACTGCCACTCACTCCACTCTTTAAATGCCTTAAGTCCACCAAAGTCCATAACCCAGTTGCGGTCATCCAATGTTTCTGATTCGAAAATTAATTTGATACCAATTGAGTATCCGTGTAGTAATGAGCAGTGACTATGTGTACTTCTCCACTGTCTAAAACAGCATGAAAGGCCGCGGTCGTTACCGTATGTTTTTGTTGAAAGATATTTTGCCATTGTTGTTTTCCTTGTTAACAATGACACGCAGAGTTTATATTGCGGGATGAGCGTCTAAGTCCGCATATAGTAATTATACACGAATTACATCTAAAGTCAAATTTCTGATATTCATCCACTCAACTGGATTTACCCAATCGTCGTTGTGCCAATGTGTAAATTCTATATCAGGGAAGCTGTCAAAAATTTTCTTTAAATGGTATATCCAATAACTATGATTTACTGGCTTATCTGTGGCCTTGCCATAGTTTTGTGTGTCTTTATAAATGTTGTTTAACTGTTTTGATGCGCTGTACATATCAAAGCCTAATAGATTAACTTGTTTAGGCTTCATATAACATGCAACTAATATGGCAAATGGTCCAGTATTCCAGTGCCAAGGATCATCAATTCTATCAGTACCAATATAAGGCAATGGCGGCACAACAGAAACATTAGGATATTGTGTATAATGATTGACCCAGTCGGGTCTTGTATACACAGGAACGTTTTTATAAAGCGGGTTTGCTACGATTTCGTTGACCATGCGTCGGTCTACTGCTACAATTTGATTGCATACAAATTCTCTATGTATGGCATTGCAACCAATTGTATATCCTAACGATTTTAGTTCGTAAGATTTACGACTTTCGCCATTACCTACGACCCAAATTTCACTGGGACTGTATTTGTCCAAATGGCATCCATTCACCGGGTGTTCCTTCTCTTACGCAAATCCAGCCCACATAGTCGGTTGCTTTAGGTTGAGTGTTCCAACAAATGTCGCCTACACTAAATCTTCCTACTGTTGGCCTTGCATCGCTTTTAACAAATCGTTTATTGTTAAGACTAACTGGACCGTTTACAGTAAGTGCCATATTTTCTTCAGGACTGTTCGCACCAACAGAAACTTGACCATAGATTGAAACTTTTCTGTTTATATTTTGTTTGTTGCCTAGCTCAATAGAACCTTTACTGTCTACTTTAAACTCTTGTTCGTTATCACAAATAATATTAAAGTCGCTGTTTACTTTAAATCCATTGTTAGTGATAGTAAAGTCGTTGCCGCCAGCGAACTGTATTCCATGCTGTGATAATGTAATGGCGTTATCAGTACCAACGGTCACGATGCCATAGAAGTTGCTATCGTTATTAACTTCTAATGAATTTAAGCGACCTAATCTAGTTAAACTACTTTCAGTTACTGACTCGCCTAAACTATTTTTACTCAACACCATTGCATTATCAATGGCATAATATTTTTCATTTGACAGATCAATCGTTTCTGTGCTCCAGATACGATCTGGTGAACTCATGTACGTAAACTGTTTGGTGTCATTATTATGGTACCAAACAATACCAGTGCCATAAATGGTATTTCCGTTCTTAGCAACAAACGATAAAGGACTAGAACTTTCATTTGCTGTGACTAAACTGTCGACTTCTAATTTACCGTGGATCCTAACTACTGCATTTTTATATTTTGCATGGCCAATATCGATCTCGCCTGTATTCTTTAACGTAATTCTAGCAGTATTGTCCGTGCCTAATTCTAAATTTGAATTATTATAAGTACCAATGTAAGCATAGTCGTTTTTATAACTGCCCAATACAATATCAACGTTGTTTTCATGAATACCAATAGCACCATTTGGGCTATCTGTATTAATACCAAATCTATTGTGTACATGGTTAAAAAATGCAAATTCTGCAAACTCAACCGCACCCGTAACATTCAATGATTTTAAGTTACCAACTGTTTGTAATCCGCTATGCACAATTCCATCACCGAGACTTGTACTAGTAATAACTGGCACGCCATCAATACTGTATACTTTTTCTCTAGCTAGATCCAAGTCCATTGTACTCCACATCTTATTGCCTTCTTTAAAGACAAATTGACGTGTTGCATGTCCATCTGTGAATCTAAATCCCCTGCCATCCAATTCTTTTTCTGTATTAGCGGAGAAGGAAACTGGATCTTTAACCCCGCCGGCTTCATCACAAATGATGTGTTTTACATTGATTGTGTCGGCAGTAATTGCACCTTTGATATTGACATCTCTATCTATAGTTACCGTGTCGTTGAATTTAGTAGTTCCGACAACTTCTAAGCTACCGGCGTGAGTTAATGCACCTTCGGTGAATTTTACACGTAGTTTATCAATAACTAGTTTGTCGTCTACGATTGAAAGCAGTTGATTCATGGGATATCTCTCTTATTCAGTATTTAGCTAGAATCTGTTTTACGATAAATACTTCAAAAGAGAGAGTTCAGTATGCCAGTAGCAACAGCAGATGCGTTTAGACGCATAACAGTTCAACCAGATGATGTGACCATAGTAGCAGAACAAGTGGGTGATACTCTCACACTTGTTGCTGGCACAGGTATTAGTCTAGTTGCAAATCCGACTAGTGATCAAATTACGATCGTTAATACAACTATCGCCCCGGCTAGTACTGCTAATTGGGATACTGCTTACAGTTGGGGCAATCATGCAACTGCCGGGTATTTGAAGACAGCGCCAGAATATAAATTTAATGTTGCTGCCGACGATTCTACACAGAGGATTATAAACAGCGGCGAAACGATTAAATTTATAGGCGCCTCAAACATAGCAACATCTACAGATAGTGAGGGCAATGTTACTATCACAGGACCGAATTTATCAGGATACATTACTTCAGAAAGTGATCCAATATTTACGGCATCCCCTGCCAATGGAATTACCAATACAAATATTACAAATTGGAACACTGCTTATAGTTGGGGAAATCATGCAACTGCTGGTTATTTGACATCAATAGGCAGTATAGGCAATGATGTCACTATAGGCAGCATCAGGATCAACACGAATGTGATTCAAACCGTTGATAGCAATGCTGACTTAGAATTGCGAGCTTCTGGAACAGGCGATGTTTTAATTAGTTCTCCTGTACAATTTACTAGCACAGTTAGTGGTGTTACTGCAACGCATGTAGGATTAGGTAATGTGACTAATGAGTCAAAAGCTACAATGTTTACATCGCCTACATTTACTGGTACGGTTAGTGGTGTTACTGCAACTCATGTAGGTCTCGGTAATGTGCTAAATGTGGCACAAGAACCGGCTATTACATTAGGAACGACAGCACAATATTTCCGTGGTGATAAAACATTTCAAACTTTGAACTCGACTGCTGTTGGGTTAGGTAATGTAACTAATGAATCAAAAGCTACAATGTTTAGCAGTCCAACATTTACTGGAACTGTAAGTGGTGTTACTGCAACTCATGTGGGATTAGGTAATGTAACTAATGAATCAAAAGCTACAATGTTTAGCAGTCCAACATTTACTGGAACTGTAAGTGGTGTTACTGCAACTCATGTGGGATTAGGTAATGTAACTAATGAATCAAAAGCTACAATGTTTACATCACCTACATTTACTGGATTAACTACACTACAGCAGACTACAGAAGTTCTCAACACTAAGACTAGTGCAACTGGCACAGTGGCTCACGATTTTTCAACTGGTGCTATTTGGCATCATTCTGCACCGTCTAGTAACTTTACAGTTAACCTTACTAACGTGCCTACAACAGAAAATAGAACTACTGTTGCTACGCTAATCATACAACAAGGTTTAACACCCTATATTCCCAATGCATTTCAAGTTAACGGAAGCTCGGTATCTATTAACTGGCTTGGGGGTTCTGCTCCGTCAGGTAACTCACTCAAGTTCGATGTAGTTAGTTTTACGCTAATACTACGTTCAGGGGCTTTGCCAGCCTTATTGGGCAGTTTATCAACATACGGATAATATTATATGCCAAGATTATCAGCTCTTAGTTCAAGAAGTTTAACGGGCATTGGCATACTAACACCTGTAGTGATTCCAACACTTGCCTCGTTTTCACAAACTGGATTAAGTCAACAAGGTGGTAATTATGTAGCCGCAGTTGACTTTGGCGGCCCGTCCTATTACAATCAAATTCAATTCGTTGCCGCTGTTAGTGCAGACCCTGCAATATACGGCGGTTCATATAATCCTACACTAGCAGATACTTTCCAAACAATTTATGACGGGCTACTAATAGGAAGTAAGTTTAATTTTAGTTATTATAACAATTCAAATGTCTTGGTCACACTCACCGCTCTAACATTAAGTTCAAAAACTATAAGCACAAATCCGCAAGGACGTCCTCAGTTAGAATTATATACTGTTGAAGATATATATTCTTTAATTGGCTCTGGTTCGGTTATAGAAAATGAGCTAATGACTGATAACGCAGGAACCGTGACTATTACTGCGGCTAGCATACCAGTTAGTCCATATGTCAGTGGCGGAGTTTTAACATATAACTTCCAAGGAACAAACGGCGCAACAACAACCGCACGATCATCGGGTTCAAACACGCAGGCCGCAATTACGCTTTACAACGCACAAATTAGCTCACTTCGTGGACCAACAGGCGGAACAAGTTTAAAAATAAACAATGTTAACGATGCAAGAGCTGATATTACCAACATGGGCATTGGCTCCGGAACAACTTTTACTATAGAAGGATGGGTATATTTTAATCAGTTATTCTCTGGGTGGTCGCCTAATATATTTGCTATAGGTGAAAACTCACAAAACTTGTTTTGTTTGAGATGGGGTAATCTTGGTGCTGGAGTCGAGTTTAGAACCAACCTAAACAACAGTTCTATTGGCCAAGGCGGTCAGAGTGGTGGCTCTGTTACTGGCCTTGCCGCAGGTGTGTGGCAACATCATGCACTTACAGCTAATGGTACTACATACAACTACTACCTAGACGGACAGTTAAAACATACTACATCAACCGGCACCTGGGGGTGGGGAACAACAGCAGGAAAAAATATTGCAACCTGGACCTTGGGTAACTGGTTAGTCTCCCCATTTGGTAGCCAGCAGGATCAATACATGTGGAACTGGAGATATTCTACCGGTGTGTTGTATACAAATAATTTTACAGTTAACAAAACTGGCTTAATTTGAAACTAGCATCAATACAGAAAGTATCCGCCGCCGTAAATAGCATCCCATTCTTTATGCTACTTTTAACAGGATAGTTTCTTCATTAATGCGTCCATTCATCTTAGTGTCAGTAGCATTAACGTCATCCAAGAACTTACGCAACTGTACCTTGCCTGCCGCCTTAAATTCCTTCAGCTTTTCTTCAGGCTTACGGATAGTCTTTTGAATACTCTTAAACTCATCAAAGTTAGTAATTGTAGTACCTTTGACATTTAGCGTGTTAAATTCAGCGGCAACGTAACGTCCCAACTTACGGGTCTTAGTATTAAAGATCCACAATTCCCCAGCGCCAATAATATCAATAGGATTGATACTGACCAGTTTCAACGGCTCGTTTGTCTTCATAAACTTGAGTTTAGCAACAAGTTTGTCCTTGCTAACTGCCTTAGTCTTACGTGGAGCACGATTCACTTTTGCCTCTTGTGCAAGCATATCGCAAGCCATCATAATTTCTTGATAGAAAGCAATCAAGTTTTTAACTTGCTTTTTACTGCGGTGGCTGTAGCCCTCTTTCAATTGCTCGTCACCTTTACCGCTGGCAAGTTCTTCAAGCTCTGCCAAATCACGAGCATAAAAGTCTTTAATAATACGAGCATGTGCCGCCTTAACTTGCTTACCCTTTAGCAGGTTCAATACTTTGAACGCTTTTGGATCAAAGCTATCTGGATCTGTTTGGAATCCTTCAATAGCATCCTCCAATTCTTCAGTCATTCGATAGGCAGCTTCCTTAACACGATCTTGGATCGAAGGTGTGTATACTGCTGGCTTTGCGGCTTCAGCGGCTTTGACTTCATCCTCATCAACGTCATCTTTACCTTGTGCAATAACTTCTACAATCTGCTTACGCAACCACACTGTAGTGTCTCTACCGTCATTAAAATCTGCGCGGACTGCTGGCATACCTCGGAGCAAACAACTTGCAATAGCACCCATTGTAACATTGCAACGATTGTCTTTTGTTTTCTTAAATGCTACAATGTCTTTCTTGTCACACTCGATGCTGGTCATCCATTTAACAACTGCTGGCTTCAAATCTTTACCGCTAAATTCCAAACGGTAATATTCCATTGCAATATGCCAGTGACGCAAAAACTGATTTGCATCCATTTTTTCCACATCATCCCATGTAGGACTGTGATCCTTAACTGCACGGGTACGGTGGGCAATAACTTGTTTTTTAGTTATGCGAGTTTTAGATGCTGTTTTTGTAGCCAATTTGTGCTCCTGTTGTGTTTAGCAATATGTATATTATATATGAGTTCGCATCGAAAGTCAAGCGATTTTTTACCAAAAAGAAACCCCGGGGGAGGCTATGCCAACGGATCCGGGGTGTGTATTATTTTTGAGCAGCCTCTTCTTTAGCTTTCTTTTTGGCTTCTCTTTCTTCTTTGGTTAGAGGTTTTTTGGTAACATCTTTACATTTTGGATCTTTCTTCAAATCGCAATGTACTGCTGGTGTTTTTGGTGCTTCTGCTTTCTTTGCTGGCGCTGCCTTTTTGGCTGGTTCTTTCTTTGCTGGTTCTGCGGCAAATGCAGGAATTGCCAATGCTAGTGTAATTGCTAAAATGATATTTTTCATATCTTGCTCCTATGATAGTGTATTTATTTGGAAATAAAAAATGGGGCAATTAGCCCCATTTTTCTTTATACTTCAATAATGCAAGTTGTCTAGCTAAAAATAGTTTCCATCTAATTCTTTCTGGTAACTCATCAGCATCATCTGGTTCTTCAACTTTTGGACGGGCGTAACCTCTATGGATTGCATCGTCAAACTCAAGTTCAAGTTCAGTATCGTCAGCTAGAACAACAATTCTTAAAGGATTACTTCTTAGCAGGCTCTGCTTTTTTGGCGTCGCTTTTAGTAGGCTCAGCTTTCTTTTCTGCAGGTTTGGCTGCTGTGGGTGCGGTTGCAGGAGCACTAGCGGCTGGCGCAGGAGCGGCAACTGCTGGCTTTGCTTCTACTTTCTTTTCTTCTTTCTTAGCAGGTTCTGCGGCAAAAGCTGTAACTACGAATAAACTAGCGATTAAAGTTGCGATCAATTTCATGATAAATTCCTTTTAGGTTAAACACAAAAACTTCTTGTGTTATATATACAACGCCTTAGAACTGTGTTTAGTTGACACAGTTTGGTTAAGTCCACAAACTTTGACGGATTTTAATAAGACGAATCATCATAGCTTCATCTTCTTTTTCGTAAGCGGCTTCGATTTTACGAAGTAGTTTAAGTGCATCCGTACTCTTCTTTTTAAGCTCAGGAGTTTTATCCTCGCTACTCCAGCTTAACTTGCCACCGTTAGCAATTCGACTTGCATCACAATAAGCTGACCATCCACTCGCATCATGCGGATCTGGACGATTACGATAGGTAGTAGTCCACCAAGTGTAAAGCTCAATGATTTCCTTAGCGGCTTGGGCTTGGTAAGTTGGCTCTCCGTAGTTTTTACTAGTTGGATCTGCACCCATGTCTTCGCCAATAGTTAATCCACTCGCCCACTGTAGATATTCCATCCCAGCTTCGGGACTGCGCCATGTGCGCCAGCGCAACCAGCCTTTTCGATACCACGGCACATTAAACTTAGTCTTGGCTTCGTCACTCCAAATACAGTGATGCCATGCTTGCTCTACTTCAACAAAATCCACAAGCTCATTGAAAAGACAAGGAAGGAAGCGATTGCCAACATCTTGCCATTGCCCAGGCTTGATGTCTCTAGGGTGTGCAGTAAGGCTATGAGAGCGGCTGACCCAACGATTGTTGATATAATATCTAACGTCATTTAGTTTATCCGGAATGTAGTATACAACTGTTTGTAAAAAATCCAAACCTTCTTCAGCAATCCAGTAACGAATAGGATGAGCCTTAGCCGCGTCAGCGTACCAAGCATCCCACCCTTCGCTAGTCTTTGCATTACCCTTAGGAGTGCCTCGAATCCAGTCCGCAAATTTGCCGATGGTCCAATAATGACTACGCATTTTATTCCTTTTTATCACCAAATAGTTGTAGTAAATTGATGAAGATGTTAATGAAATCCATATACAGTGTCAGTGCTCCGGAAACTTCTGCATTGCCTATGTCTCGATTAATACTGACCATTTCTCTAATTTGTTGTGTATCATAAGCAGTTAACCCTAGGAAGATGATAATAGCCAAGGCACTAATCACAGTAGTTAACACACTACTGCCTACAAAGATATTCACAATACTGGCAATGATAATTGCAATCAATCCCACAATCATGAATTGTCCAATGCTGGTCAAATCCTTTTTGGTAAAGTACCCGTACACACTCATAACTCCAAACAGTATAGCACTACTTACAAATGCCATAAAAATACTACTTGTAGTATAGACTATAAAAATAGTAGATAGGCTCAATCCCATAAGTGCGGCAAATCCATGTAGCATAAGCTGTGCCCCAACTTTACTTACTTTGTCCATAAAAAAGCTAATTGCAAAAATAGCAACCAATGGAGCAAATAGAATAATCCATTTTAGTCCAGTGCCAAACAATACAGCCATCAGCTCAGGACTGCTACTAACCAAATAACTTACAACTGCGCTATTTAAAATAGCCATCATCATATAATTGTACACACGTGCCATTGCCGTGTTAATTTCTGATGCTGATCGATATGTGTTAACCCCACCGGTATAACTAGTTCCAAACATATTATTCTCCTTTAACGAATGGTTTCAGATCGGGCGGTACCCAGCCCACGGGTTTTAAAACTTTGCCATCTTCACGTTTACGCACCTTGCCAGTTTCTTTATCAATCTTGGCTAGATTAGTTCCGATGACTTCACGCCAGCCACCTTCACCGTCAAAGCCGCCACTATGAATAGCCCCAATAGTAACAACAATGAAATCTAGTAGTGCATCTAGTTGCTCTACTCGGTCTTTCTTATCTAGTGCAACTTGCAGTTCTTTCCATTCTTCATCCATTAAGTCCAGGTACAATTTGTATTGCGACTCGTTAAGGTCACCGACACTCTGATCGCTGGCCCTCATAAATTTTTCTTGATCTCTAAACGGATTAGTCATTTGTTAATTTTTCCCATGTTAATTCTTTTCCTTGTACGTGTGCTACCATTTTAATGTAGCCCTTAGCCATCGCATCGTTAATTGTATGCCTGTAGGATACAGGGCATTCTGGCAATACGTGTAGCATAGCACGTGGGTACAATACCAAGCCATCATTTAGATGAAAATTTGAATCACCTTGTCTGATGGTTTTAATTTCGTGTCGTTTCATTTTAGTGCTTCTAGAGTCTGCCGTTTAGCTTCTTCTTTAATCTCTTGTTGGTGTATTATTTGTAACCCACGGAACATATTTTCAACTATATGAATTATAGCAGTTTTTCCATCTTCTGTCAAGTGACTATATTCTGGACTTACGGTGCTCTCATGCCAAACTAATTTATTTTTAGATAATTCCAAGAGACCTCCGTAGACAAGGTCTTTGTTCATACTACGTTTGATATCAAATTTTCTCGCCATTTGCAAAGCCTCTAAAACGGAGAAATCGTGGAAAGCGTAAAGAATAACTGCCATCTTGATTTTGTGTAATGGCATCGGCACGAACTTCAACCACTTTGCCAACCACCTCATCACGGGCAATCCAATAAGCTTCACGGTCATTATCAGAAAAGCCACTACCAACGTTAACAACAATATTTTTTCCATCATCTTCACCTTCGCAAACAAATGCACCCAACTTACCTACATTACGACCAGTGCCTTCTTCAACTGCTACGATAGTCAGCGACACTTCAATAAATGGTTTAAGTTTGAGCCATGACACGCTACGTTTACATTCATAACCGGCATTCGGATCTTTAATCATAATGCCTTCATAACCGCCAGCAATAGCACGAGCATTGATATCTTTATATTGTTTTTGACCTTCTTCAGTACTCAAATCAATATCTTCGTGGCTGAGAACTGTTACGTTGGCCAATTCAGTTTCATTAAGAGTATACCATTCTTGAAGTGCTTGACTACGTTTAACTTGTGCAGTTGAGCTTTTACCTTTCTCAAATTCTTCAAGTGTTAACATATCAAACAAGTTAAGCACAGCGTCTGTGCTTTGCACATCACTTTTACGATGCACCTGCTTCATCAAATCTTGGAAACTGGATGACATAATTTCACCATCTAGTACCATTGCTTCTTTAAAACCTTTTGCAACTTTTGCAATTTGTTCTTTAACATGCGGGAAGTTAACTAGTTCTTTACCATTGCGACTGAACTGGTCAACACGACCATCGGGATGCACAATAGTGATAACACGTACCCCGTCCAGTTTAACTTCAATCAGTTTGCGTCCAACAACTTTGCTTTCGTGCCCATTGCTGTCATGTGCCAATTGGCAACTAAAAACTGGGATAGCATATTTCTTATATGTTTTGCCAACTACCTTATTAACAGTAGTTTCGCTAAAACCAGCTCGCAAGTCTTTAATAAGAATACGTCGGTACCAACCATTCCACTGTGCTTTAGTGGAACTCTTCATCATTGATTGGATCATGTCCCTTGCTGTATTACCGGTGACATTGCGAGTGACAAAGCCAGTAATAGCGAGAGTAAAACTATCCCAATCCATGCCAGGACCATCTTCATCTTTTTTCTCCGGTATTTGTTTTAAACCAAAAGTTATCATGGAGTCTAGTGCCAGACGGCAACCTTCAAAGAATTCGTTATTACCGGCCTCAGCTTGGGCAAGGATGATTGCTTCTTTGTTTAAACGGCTAGGGTGGTTTTCTAAATCAGAAATTACTTGATAGCAGGGATCGCTCATGATAGACCTTAGTTAACTTGATGTAACTATTATACAGTCTAATTATCAGTATGTCAAGTGATTTGTTGTGCGAAATGGTTTACCAACATACGCTGATTCCAATTGTTTTAGAATCTTACGCTTCATTTGGCGAACTTTTGGATGATTGTGGTCGTACTCAAATGCTTTCATGAAACGTCCCCAACCATTTGGACGCACACGTTTTGGAACAGGGCTGTCCAAATAGTCTTTAATTGCCCTAGTATCCCAACCAAATTTATCAATCATGTCCTGTGCCAAATTAAATGAATGTGCGCCCATTTCATCTCGGTGGCCGTAATACTCTTGTTCTCGGCGATCCTTGGCATAATATGCTGTGCTTTCGTAGCCTGGTATATCTTTAAAGCTTCTAGCACGATATTGTCTAGTATGGATAATTTCATGTAGTACAGTGTCAGCAAATAATCGACACATACGCTCCCAACGGTATAAACTAGTTTTCATAGTTTCTGCTGTTGTTGGAAATGCTAACTCTACTTCGATAAAACGGTCTTTGCCCTGTTTATCGTAGTAGCTGTGATATGCACCGCCAATCCAAACTTCACCTTTTTTAACGGGCTTGTATCGATTACTGGTTACTTTAACTGGGAGATGCGATTTGATGTGCTTACTCAAAATTCTAGTAATTTCGCTTATAGGTAAGCGCCTATCTACGATCTCAGGTTTGAGTTCGTAAAGCATTGAGTACAACGTTCCTCGATCTAACTGAGACCAATTAAAAGCCATAGTACACTCCTAGACATAGTTATTTAAGTGTACTATAGATTTTTTAATGTATGCGTATATTACGGTCGTTTTTCAATGACTTTGTCTGCCAAGCCGTATTCTACAGCTTCAGCCGCACTCAAAAACGTATCAAATTTCATCGCTTCAAATAATGCTTCGTAAGTCTTCCCCGCAGTATTATGTTTGACATACAGTTGGGTTAACCGTTGATTGATACGCTGGCTTTCTTCAAAACTACGCTTTGCATCTTCAAACTGTAGTTCTTGTACGTGAACGCTACCGCGTGTTCCAGGGGTACCTGAACTAACACGATGGATCATAGTGCGGCTTTCGGGCAAGACAAATCGTTTACCTTTTGCTCCAGCTTGGGCAAGGAATGACCCCATACTACAGGCCTGCCCAATAACGTAGGTAGCAATATCTGGTTTGATGAACTGCATAGTGTCGTAAATTGCCAAGCCCGCTGTAACACTGCCACCGGGGCTGTTAATAAACAAATTAATGTCTTCATTGCCTTGACTCTCCAAGAAGAGTAACTGCGCTACAATCAAACTTGATGTGTGTTCGTTAACATCTGTGTCTAACATCAACACACGGTCTTTGAGCAAACGGCTATAAATGTCATAGGCACGTTCGCCTTTTGCTTCGGTCTCAATGACCATTGGTACCAAATTTGGCATTATTGATAATCCTTATCTAAACTTACATTAGTCAAACCAGCGACGGTCTGAAACTTATCCCATGCCTTTTTAGCCATAGGATTCCTCTCTAATTCTTCACTTGGCAATACTGCTTCCAACCAAATCTCAGGACGGCGTGTTGGATGTGCGCCAAACTTGCGTGGCTGATGGAACTTACCTTGTTCCCAAAGTTCAATGCTGACACTGCGGAACAAGTCTTCTTGCTCATCAGTTCGGCCAGCCCATTCTGGCGCACTACGGCTAAATCCGCTGAATGAACTCATGGCGGGACTGCCGCCGCCGTAGCCATTCCAAATACTTTGCCACTGTTGATCATCATGCGGATCAAAATCTGTACGAGCAATGACAACTAATACATCATTGATGTTCACAACACCGTCAACAATGTCTCGAACGCATCGACTATAACTAAGTCCGATTTTCATGTTATTCTGCTTTCTCGTATGTTTGTGCAAAAATATCTTTTTTAACTACACCGTAGTCGTTTTCACCATGTCGAACAATAACATCTTCGCCAGGATTGTAGTGTAACTTCTCACCCCAGCTTGTATCAACTGTTCCTGAATGATCTGCTAATTTAGCAAACTTAATAATTTTCTTAGGTGTGCAAACACCGTCGCCTAAATCATCTTTAAGATCGTTAAACTTTTCTGGGCTAATAGGGTATTGTTCACCTTTAGGTCCAGTCATAATGTAATAGCCTGCAGGATACTTAACTGGGCCTTCTAACGTGTCAATAGTACCTGGCTCATCTGCAATCTCATAACGTTCCTTAGCAGGACGCTTGTAGGTTTTGAATCCACCGTCCTTGAACCATGCATCGGTAATACCTTTACCTTCTACAATATTAATAAATTCACGAATCATATTAGCCTCTCAAGCTAGTTTCAATTACTGAAATTTTTGGTCCTGTGCTGGTAAAATCCATACCAGCCATACGACCTTCGTAAAGTTTTCCGTTCCACTTCATAGGAATTTTTACACTTTTGTTGATTATAACATACAATGTATCTGACTCCTTGAAGTCTTGAACAACTGCCTCTACAATTTTATTGCTTGTGACATTTTTAACTTCACAAACATCACTGTGCCGTCGTATCGTACTCACGCTCGTCTCCAATCTTGAGGGTAACTTGTTTAACACTATCCCAACGGAAACTGCGCCAACCTTTGGCTTCTAAGTCATACACTGGCATAACTTCTTCGTTGACTTTCTTTTCTTTCTTAATTGGAAAATCAATTGGATTATCAGTGTTAGTCACATGTACTTTTTCTTCGACCAACGGAACAAGATCTGGATTGGTTGTGCATTCCATTACTCGTTCAGTACCGTCCTTTTTTGTAAAAGTTAATGTGACAGGCCCAAATGCTAAATGGCTAGTAAGCCATTTCTTAAACAACTTGAAATCTTTTTCACTTAAGGTCATCGCTTAGTCTCCGTTTCATGTCTTGATTTTCTAACTCAAGTTTTTCAATATGAGCCGCCATCTGCATCAATAGTGCATATGTATTTTGAGCAGTTTCTCTTAGCATTTGAACTACATCTTTTTCCGCCATTTAAATCTCCAAAATTTTAGTTGGGTCCCAGCCTGTTTGTTCGCTGTAACCTTCATTTTCGTAACCACGTGGATTACATACAACTCGTGTCTCACCAATCATGTAATCAAACGGGTGATGAGTATGACCGTGTGTCCACAGTTTGATCTGTGGATGGTCCATGATAAACTCACTCAAGTCACTGTGGTAGCCGCCGTTCATCAAAGTTTCATGAGCATACGTTGGATGCACACTTTGGAAACTTGGACTATGATGTCCAACTACAACAAACTTCTTGTCATGTTGTTCAGCCAGCACACTTTTAAAGTACTGCAATGTACGAGCATGACGACTAACAACGTCTCTAGCACTCATAGCGGCATAGTTACGTTTGTCGTTACGAATGATACGGAAGTCGTTCATCATGCCTTCAATGGCATGCATGGTCAAGGGATCACCCTTGTTCATGTCAGTCCACAGGGTAGCACCGATGAATGTTACATCGTCAATGACCTTAGTATCACATTCAAGAAAGTGAACGTTAGGGTACTTGGCGCACTCCTCACGCAGGTAATCGATACCAGCGTAGAACTTGCCGTTGTAAAACTCGTGATTGCCAGCAATGTAGATTACATCTTTAAACTGGAAACTGCAACGCTTCAGGAAATCACGGAAGCGAGCAACTCTCTGCATCTTGCGGCTAAGGTCTGCCAAAGCACCATTACTATATGGATTAAAGTCAGCGGCATGATGATCGTGTAGATCTTGGGCGATCATAATGTCTCCACCCAAAATCAATACATCGGCACCTTCGTTATTGTTTACAAAACAATCCGAAAATTCCAAATGTAAGTCACTGACCAACTTAATCTTCATTCTGTTCCTCTAACCATTCCTGAGCAGTTTCTTTAGTGAGCCGCCCTGCTTTAACTTCATCAACAGCATTTTGCAATGCCCGCTCAACTAGCTCGTTGAATGTAATATCCATACTATGCGCTAGTTTCATGTATTGTAACATGTCTTCGTCGGACATGTCAACTGAAATCTGCACACGGGGATCATAAGATTCTTGTAATACTATAGCGTTAGCTTTTTCCAAAATATCTGCAGGCTCTTCCAAATCAATAAAGTCCATAGTATCGCAAGCAGTCTTAAACTCTACGTCATGCTTTTTACATGCCTTCTTGAATGCTTTGATGTAGTCAGGATGGATCCAGCGATAGCAACGGTCGTTTGAATAATCCCATGCTTCAACACTGTAGACAGTTTGATCTTCACTGTCAAAAATTGCGTTTACACTGAACTGATTTAGTACAGGGCTATCGCAGTCCATGTAGCGAGCAGATTGACCAAAACAATCCCATTGATATTCGGTGCCACCAGTGACACGATAATTTACAGCTTCCAGATAATCTTTTAGTGAGATCATTGCAGTTTCCTTTTAAAGTCTTCAGTTAGGTCATCACTAATATCTAGTGCCCCCCGCAAAATTTGTTCTTGCACATCTTCTGGCAATTCTTCAAAATCTTCTTCGCTCATGGGACGACTCATCGCTTCAATTTCTTCTGGAGTTGAGTTCGCAAACATATTTTGGATCTCTGCCAAAAGTTCATCAAGTTCTTCTTGAGTGCCTTCAAATTGATTAAATGCCCCAGGGGCAAATTCAACTTTAAGTTTTTTATCGGTCATAGTTCTAATCCATCTTTCTTTGCTTGTTCTTCAATACGAGCTTGTCGCTCTGCTTCGTGCAAATCGCACAACGTTCTAACCCAGCCACCACCTCTACGCTTGCCAATGCCACCACACTCTTCGCAGGCAACATCTGCCCATGCTTCTGCCATACGCACCATGCCAGCAACATTGTCATCACCACCTTGGTAATAAAAACGTAGGCCGCCAAACTTTTCTTTAATCTGTTCTACAACAACTTGAGGAACAACTTGGCTTTCTCTATTCTTCCATTCAAGGTGTTGCTGAATGTTAGAACTCAATCTTTCAATAATTGGATACCAACCTTTGCCCACAGCAAAGCCGCCATACTTGCCAACATACATTTTAGGATAAGATTTCTCCATCCGTTGGGAAAACTTCTCATAGTCTATAAATTCTTGATCTTCGTTCATTGTGCCGCCTTTACATAATGTAATCGTGTTTCACATTTTTTCAAACTCCAATGCGTACTGTGCTCTTTAACTTTTGCTTTTACAATCACGGCAGGACCTAAGTTCAAATTATTCCTACTAAACCAAGAGGCTAGCCTATTGTTTATTATAGCACTAACGTTGAATCCTTCATAACTTTTTGAGCGATTTATCAAAATAATTTCTGCATCTAAATCAAAGATTGTTTCACCCAGATTACCCAAATATGCTTCCTCAAGTTCGTTGGCTTTTTTATCAAGTTGATTCTTTGCATAGTCACGTTTATAAACTGACGGCAGACATGCAATAAATCCAAATTTATTTGTTGGGATTGTTTCGGAATTCAGTAACGAATTAACTTCAGTTTGAAATTCATTATCGCCTGCAATGGCCGCAAAAACTAACCTGCGATAATATTTTTTGATTTCGTTTGCAAGCTCATGATCTTCCATAGTTACATTGAGTACAGTGGGAACCATTTTTGGATCCGTATCTTTATTCAATTTAACTTCGCCTAGAGTGTGGAGCATACAAACTTTATTTGATTGCTTGTAATACATCAGCACATTGTCATCCGCATAGACAGGCTGGATCTCTTTTACATATTCTTTATTGATGCGCTGTGCCGCACATGCCAACTCTAATACGGTTTGCATGGAGTACTCTTGTTTCATTACACGCTCCGAAACACAAATTTAATAATTGTATTTTACAGGAAAATGTAGTCTGTGTCAACCTTCATCAAGCGTACATAGATCTTTTTGGCTAACCGTTGCATTAATTCATGTTTGGTACTGCCAAAATGGCTAACATATGAGTTCAAACTTGGACTGACAAAATGGTTTTGAATTTTGAATCTACTCAAACTGCTTAGTCTTCCCATATAATGTAACGCACGATATTTGCCCAAATTACGACACAGTTCTATGGCAATTGATATAGCATAGGCATCGACTTCGTCTGGGTCAGCTAGATATCTATGATAGGGTTCTTGTTCGTGTTCCGAGTAAACAATGTAGCGTCGGCTTCTACTTTGTCTTTGATGACGTAGCTCATGCACCACTGCATCAAATAATTGTATTAACAGGTCAGTGACGTGCTTACGATCCCACAACAGCTTATCATCAAAATTATGAAATATTAAAACTTCTATGGGAGTTTCGTTTGTGCGGTCGTCTTCTGCATCGTAATAAGCATTGACGTAGAATTCTTCTGTGGTTAAGAATTTTTGACGTTTTGATTTGATTGTTAAATCAAAATCTTTGTTTTTAAATATGCGTCTAGTTTTTGACAGCAATGTTTTGAAAGTTATAGGATAGTCACAGGTTTTTCTTACTGCGTTACATACTGAGTTAACTTGCTCTAGTATGCTATTCATATTATAACCTATAAGTAATTCTGCCTTTGGATAAATCATATGCGCTGGTCTCGATGCGTACTTTATCGCCTAAGATTATTTTAATCTTATTTTGCTTTAATCTTCCACCCAAGTAGCATAACATAATATGATCCGCTGTATCTACTTTTACTCTAAATGTGTTGTTGGGTAATACTTCCGAAACAACACCGGTCAGTTCAATTAATTCTTTGTTCATGCTTTTGACAGTATCATTGCACCATCTTGTACTTTGATATTAATTGTGTCGCCTTCTTTCCAGCCCTGTTGTTCGCAGATCACTGGCGGTATTTTGAACATGACATTATCTGGATCTCCAGGAATCTCTTCAAAAAGTTCTTCTACTAAAAATGTTAATTTTTCCATCATGTATTTACTTTATAGTTCTTCATCATTGTAAGGAACAGGCCTCCATCCTAACCGATTTAAATCTAATTCAATTTCTTCGGTTACTACACCTTCAGGTACGTAGCCATTTGCTCTGCGGTGATCTAAGCCGTAACCAGTTTCTTCGTTGCCAATGCCACTACAGTACCAATCAATGTAGTCGCCTTCTTCCTTCATGTCGGCAACTATACCGCCAGCATGACGCCATGAGCAACCCCAAGTTTTACCCTTTAGTTCTTGCCAAAATTCTCTACTTTGCCAATCCATGTTGCACATTGCGGCATACAAGTTTTGGGCATAACTATCCGACTCTTTAACTTTATCGCATAGTTCTTTACTGCTACGCAAATCGTATTCCATGTTGTTCTTTTGCCAAGCAGGATCGTGGATCTTGTTAGCTTCGTCGATCTTAATTTGATCCCACATATCAATGTATGATTGGTTAGGTTCTTCACCTTTTTCCTCTGCCCGTTTAATTGCACCTTCCTTTTGAAAGGTATGACGTTCGGGACTTGATGCTACTTTTTTATTCATTTTTTCCTGCATGCCAGTCGCCCTGGAAACAATGCATCATCTCATGTCCTACAGTTCGCATGTCTACTTTTTTAGGAACTATAACAACGCACTTGTTGTCCCAAAAGAATGTACATGCCAAAACACCGTAGCCGTAACCGTTGTTGCCAAATTTTCGACTCATCGTATCACACGTTTTTTGTATGTCTTTTTGATCTACGTATTTTAATTCAATAGTAGTTTTGTTGGTAATGTTCTTACTCATGTCAAAGGTGCGTCCACCGCTGTTATCAAAGCTCCATTGTGCTTGTGCGACAATTGGCAACATCAATAGTACTGCAAGTGCCTTTTTCATAACTACCTTTCTGTATCTGTGTTAAATGGTGTAGTCGGCAGGATTCGAACCTGCAAAGCATGACAATGTCACAAGCCCGTCCCTCCCCGAAGGGAGGAGGTATACCAGTTCCACTCACGACTACAATGTAATTATACAGTCTATCACAATGTTTGTCAAAAAAAATGGTGACCGAAGTCACCATTTTTAAGTGTACCAAATTTCGGTAAACCCTTCGTCCAAAGTTGGTTCATCAAAACCATCAATCATGCTACGCATAACATGGTTTGGAATGTTCTTCCCTGGACGACTTGCCAAACGCTTTTCCAATTCTTCAGAATCTGGAGTACGGAAGACAACCGCGATGTGCTCGTAATCGGGCAAGGTATTAAACTTACGCTTACGGCTGTTCTGTGTAGTCGAAGTTTGATCCCAAATAACATCCAACCCGTTTGCTTGACAAACCAACGCTTGGTTAGCCATCAATCGAACAGCGATTGGCATATATTCGTCGAACACTTCGGAGTAAGTCTTACCTTGTTCCTTAGCGTATGCTTCAACAAAATTGTCAGTGGACACTACAGGAATATCCACGGCCCAGTCTTGATTCTTAATCCAAGTACTCTTGCCAGAACCTGGCACTCCAATTAATTGATAACATTTCATGATTGAAAGTTGTCCCTTCCTTTTGTATCTTTACCGATATCAGCTATGGTTGCCCGTAGCATTTGAATTTCTTGTGCGGCTTCTTCTAGTAAGTTAGCAATCTTGTCAGGCTTGCCTTCTACGACTGCTAGTCTACCAGGAATCTGCCTACGTATCTCTGCCCGCTTGTACAACCGGAACACTAGGCTCTGTTGTGCTACGGGTAAATGACTTTCATCTTCGCATCTCATTTTATTCCTCCCAAGGCAAAGGTGCGGGCCAAATCACATTAAATGGTTTGCCTTGCCTCTTTGCATAATCATGTGTATACCAAGTACCGCCTTTAGGTTGCCATTCCATTTGTTTGGGCACAACCAGCAAAACTTCGCACTCGTCTACAATAGCTCTATCACGTTCTAAGTAACCTGCCGGAGCATGTACAACATCTCCACCAAAGTGTCCTTGCTCCTCATCTGACTTTGGAGGATAGCAAACGATCTTGTAACCTAACTCACGAGCAATAGCGGCTGCTTCTACATCTACCCCTCGACAGTCACCGTGATGGAACTCTGTACCAGGCAGTTGAGCAAGTACCTTACGCACTTCCTTTGCCTGCCATTCCGTCATACCTTCACGGGTTCCTGTAATACCTATCTTCATGCTAGTTGCTCACGTACCCACTCTAAACGAGCTTGCTCGTCTAATGCAGTGTACTCGACAATGTTAGCACGGATAGCATCCACTAGTGGATAGTATTCTTCGTCCAGTTGGTGCTTGATGTCCTTGTTCATGTCCACTAACTTATCTGTACGTGGATTGCGAGCAACCCACTTTGAAGTCAAGTAGTATGGCGACTTGATCTTAGCACTCACACCTTCATCAGTATAAAATACATAACCTTCGTGCTTACATTCCTTAGCCAACACTTGTAATTGAGCCATGTTAGTCAGTATGCTTTCTGGTACAAAGCATCCAAGCGAGCGGCCCATTTCCATCAACATGAACGGGTCATGTTCAACAGGAGTACCCCACTTGTTTTCACGATAACCCAGTATATACATACCTTCCTTTTCAGGAATAATGTGTGGGTCGTTCTTGTGAACGCACTCAAACATAAATGTATATCCTTCCCAACGTGAGCACAAGTCCAGGTACTTTGCTTCGTCGATTAGTTCCTTAGCCATTGTAACATAGTCGCTGTCTGTGCTACCAGTAGTAGACACTAACAGTTTTCCCTTATACAATGTCATAGCAACCATGAAACCATTTACCTTACGGTGAGCAGTTACCTTAGTATCTTTAGTCAGCACTGGTGCTTCCTTTTCGATACCATAGTTGTAGATCTTTGTGAATGGATAAGCAACCAAGTTGAAATCCTTGTCCACAATAGACCCACGACATTCAGCAATGTACTCGTTCCACAGGTTGTCGTAGAACACTTTCTTCTTGTACTTTAGTACGTAGATACCTTCGCCACATTCTTTCATGTTAACTAGATTGCTAGTGCTTACATACTCTTTCAACTTGTCCTTAAACATGATGACCTTTAATTTCGTTATCTTTAATCATGCGGATTGCACGTTCCATGGAGATTACAATTTCACCAGTTGAGTCCATACCCACGTCTAACGCACGATACTTCTCCAACCCACTCACACCTCCGTGCAAGTGTCCGTGAAAGTGCAAAGCACCTCTGTGCATTTGATCCCACTCAGCAATTGGATAATGGAACATAACGCACTTGTGTCCGTCATATGTAATATCCAAGTACTTGTGGATTTCTTTAAATGCACTACGGAATGTTTCATCCATCAATGTCTTACGGTCATGGTTTCCCTCGACCAAAATCTTTACTCCATTCAAACGCATCATCATACGTCCAGCATCACTACCAGACATAAATGCTACGTCACCCAAAATGTATACCAAGTCATCTTGTTCTACTCGGGCATTCCATTCCTCGACCATTGCGTTATTCATATAACTCAAGTCGTCATTAAATCGTGCTCTTGTTTGTGGGCAGAACTTCATAATGTTCTTGTGCCCGAAGTGCAAGTCACTTGTTATCCATGTTTTCATTTTATTCATCCGCAAACTCGCGGATCCATTCAAATTTTGTTTCGCTAGCCTTTACCCACTTAAAGTGTTCACGACGTCTGTTGATCTTGTCAAAGTCGTAGCAGATAAAGATCCAGCCCTTGTCTTCAGAAAATTGTACAGAGTCGGCAACGCGGACGATTTGTACAATCTTGTCTTTGAATTTTGCTACAATCATCATATTCGCTCCTGCCTTGTTTCTGTTTATGTGTATATTATACAGTCATAACGAAGAGTTGTCAACCAAAGTTAACAAACAAGTGTTGCGTTAATACAACAGTCTAATGTACTGATTCTTTAGAGTCTACAGTACATTCTACTACCCAATTTGAAAATTGAGTAAATTTGTTAACCTCTACACCCAAACCAACTGCTTCATTTACAAAATGTTTTAGAAGTGCATTATACAGTTCGTCGGGCATGGTATCTTTGTCAAAACGGATTTTCAATCTACACTCCTAAATGTACGCCAATCTTCAATGTTAGGCTTTTCGTCTGCGTCGTATGTCCAACCTAATGCCTTCATCATACGATGCTTGACTAACAGGTTAGGACTACGGAAGCGGCCAGTGTCTTCAAAGCCCATCATAACACCTACCTCACAAACCGCACCCGACCGGCAAATGCCAGCATAGCAATGAACAACCACATTCATGCGATTGGCCAAAGCGTATTGTAAAAGACCTACAAGTTGATTTGCTTGATCTTGGCTACACTTCATTGCTTCTTCCAGCACTTCGTCCTTTTCTTCTACATCAAGGAATTCAAAGTTGTGAACTTCTTTGAACTTGTGTGCAGGTGTAGGACGCCAGCTGGCTGGGTCAACAATGCTGATCAGCATACTGTTCTCACCGGCTTCGTGATGAAATCTTTTTGGGATGTCATCTGCGGCAACGTTTTCAATCCAAGGCATTATCGTCTCCGTGTTGCACCAATGCGTGATGCTTTGTTCCAATCATAAGTGACACCATCTGGGCACTTGCCGTCTTTAATACTGTCAGCACCAAAGATGCCAACAACTTCCATTCCGTTACCAGTTATGATAACATATTCATTCATCACCTTAGCGGTGTGCATAGCTTCATCCAATGTCATTACATCGAATGTTGCCTTTGATCCTTTTACTTTATACATGTCGTTATTATAGCAGAGTCTGTTTAATCTGTCAATAGTTTATTTGTTGTATTTTTACAACGGAATTTTTTACCTAAAAAAATAGCACCCGAAGGTGCTATTCAAAAACGTTAGTTTTTAGATATCGTAGCGTGGGACCATTACAGTCTTAAGCATGATACCTTCTGGAGTGAATTGGTCCATATCCGCTGACAGCAAAGCTGTCATGATGCTTGGACTAAATCCGCTAACTAGAGCGGCCCCAGTCTTGTCTGCCTTAACAGGAGCGTTACCGCTCGCGTTCAAGTTCCAGAACACAATTTGTGGAACGGTGTAACCCGCATCCGCATACTTGCGTTCAATCATTTCCATTGCGCTGTCGTCGAAACGAGCGCATTGGTTGAACTGCATGTCTGACAAGATCAGCAACATGGCTGGCATGTCGCTTGCTGGTACTGAACCCTTAACCGCAACGCTTAGGATCTTGTCCATAGCGGCATGCAGGTTAGTGCTCATTTCCCAGTTGCTCTTGCTCATTTGCTCGACCTTTTGAACAATGTTACCCTTTAGGGTAACCAGTTCTGGCTTGCTGGAGAAAGTCAAGAATGTGTCCTTGAACGCACCCTTGTTCTTATCTGCCAAGTACAAGCCAAGGCTAACTGCAACGTCCAAACAACGAACAGTCGAACCTGGAACAGATGTTGTCATCGAACCAGATACGTCAACTAGAGGCAGGATACTTGCGTCACCTACGTAGTTAGGCAGAGCGTCCCATTGTGCGATCACATGGTCGGTTTCTGTCTTGTCCAGCTTGGTGTAGCTGTGAGCGATGCCCTTTAGGACATCATGTGGGTAGATTGCGGAGGCGTTAACCTTCACTGTCTTATCCCCTGCCACCAACTTGGCCACATACTCTGCAAACGCAGGAGTGTGACGGTTGAATGCCTTCTTGTAGTTGCGTGAAGCAACAGATGGCACGTGACTGAAGTTGATGTTATCCCAATCTCCTGCACACATTTGGGTTTCAACAACCTTTGTAAGTGCCACAAGGCTCTTACGGTATTGCTTAGGAGTCATTCCAAAGAAGGAACGAACTTCAGCGGCAACTTGACCCTTACGAGGAGTCCACTTTGCTGCCAGACCGTTCTTAGCACGTAGGGCATCGCCCAACATGGTATAAGCGGCAGTCTTCAATGCTGGTGAAGAGAAGACAAAGATGTCATCCCAACGTCCCACTTCTGGAACCTTAGCCAGCAAAGCCAAAGCGGCGTCTGGGTCACGCTTTTCTAGGTGTACTAGAATGTCGCGGAACAGTTGACGTTCACCTGCACCACCACGGACATCACGTGCCCATTGTGCGATGCGAAGTGCAACGTCTGGATTTTCTACATAAGCGGCGGTGAATTCGCCGGTGATGTTCTTACCACGGCTTGCGCCAATGTTATAGAACAAGTCAACTGTAGCCTTAGCTGTTGACTTACGAGCCTTCATACCATTTGCGGTACGGGCTTCTTGATTTGCTACTGCGTTTACAAATGCGTTCATTTTATTTTACCTTTACAGAATGTGTTTTATTTTCAATATGCGTGAAATTTAAAGTTGCTGTTAACATTCTAAAACTTTAACAGGATGAGTGTGCCAATTTGTTTATTTTCTGGTCTGGCCAATTATAGCACCCAGACCCTAACAACAATTCATGTTGTCTATTACATGTTTTTCTGTATGTAAATCATACCCGGTGCTTTGCCGGTCTATCTATTCCTTGAGCATCTATTTCTAGAACAGTATTTCTACTGTGCCCTACGGCTACCTTCTATAGCAATTACGTTAGTATTTTTAAATTGCTGTAGTCATCCTATGACTAAACAGGATCGTTGTTGACTGCTTTTATTTTACACAGGCCATCACTCTGTGCTCGTTGGTCTATTTCAATAGATACCTTCAACGTCTCCAGGCAAGCCCTTTGACTCCAGTAAACTACCATAGGGTCCAACAGTCCATAGTATGTATGAAGTTGCTGACACGATCCTAAAACTCTCTACAAGCATTATTGCTTGCTATGTATCTATTATAGTACATTTACTACAACTTGTCTATTCATTTTGGTTAAATGAAATAAATTATTTTTTAAAGGCTAACAAAGATACAAATCCCCATTTGGCATCAACAACTTCGATTTGAACAAATCCAGCTTGCTTCAAAGTTTCGATGTACCATTCAATAGGATGTATAAACATAACACCTTGTAATGAGTGTTCTTTAAGTTTTATATCTTCCCAACTAACGCCTTGGCTATGTTTCCATTGATAATATTTCTTTGATACGTAATCTGTGGTAATCATTTTATCGCTGATAAACACAAATCCGTTATCAATCGATGCGCCCATTTGATTAATAATATCTGTTTTGTTTTCGTTAAAATGCAACACCCAGTTAGCCATGATCGCTTTGAACTTTTGGGGAGGAAGGTTCGTTGAATATTTTGCAATATCAGTATCGCAAACATCAATCATATCCTGACTTGAATCCACACCTAGTAAATTTGTAAATCCTGCACTGGCTAATTGTTGTAAGGTGTAGCCTGTTGCACAACCAAAGTCTACTATAGGATCATCAGAATTGCAAAAATCAACACAGCAATCAATGGATTGACTTACAACAGTATCGTAGTTAGGTATATGCTGCCTAACATGATCATGGTAAATTACAGCAACTTGTTTGTCAAACTGCCAAGTCATGTGGTACCTCAAATACTATTCTCAATTCACCGTCATGTGCAGGTATATTTCTGAAAATGTCAAACTCACAATCAAGTGCAACGATAGTTAATGGTAGTTTTAAAATTATTTCTTTTGTTTTAGCAATAATGCTACCCGGATCATATGGGTTACAATTATTTTCTTCATACCATTCCCAATCAGTATATCGCAATAATCCCCAAGCAGCCAAACTAATATAGCCTCGGCCTCCTGGTTTAATAATTTTAGAAAAGTTCATAATTTGATCTGACATGTTTCTAAATGTGCAAGGTACACCATCTTTAAGTCCAACATCCATGTTAATGGTAAATGCGGCTTCCAGTTGACGATAATGACGATCAACCCAGGTGTCATCGTAACGAGCAATTTCATCAGCAAAATCACTATTACTATCAATTCCATGTATGTTGGGAATATAACGCCTCCATAAATTCCAACCACATCCAATATCATAAATTTTTGTAGGGTTAATTTCTTGTAAAAATTGCAAATAATAAAACGTTACAATAGAAACCATGGTCATGGGTTTTTTAACTACTAAGTCATTCCTGCCTAACAATTCTCTGCAAGTAGTACTAAATTTATTTTTCATAAAAATAATACTTGGCATATTGCTTGCCACACATGTTACAATGTCAAAATCTTTTTTGACTTGTTGGCCCATGTCTGTTTCTAGGAACTGGTTCTCAAACTGTTTGTAATTTATACTGTTTATCATTAAATTATCTTTAGTAATTTTACTATCTTTCTACTATAACTTATCTATTCATTTTGGTTAAACAGGATACATTTTTTACGACTTTTGCTCTACCAATTGAGCTACATTTGGCTGCTTTTTAGGCTTGACCAAAAGGTAGGACTCGAACCTACGACACAAAGTTTGGATGTAAAAATTGCTGTTAGTATCCCTAATTGGGGCGACACGGTTAAGTGAAGCTTCCACCAGCTAGTCAAATGGACTAGCACACGTTTGGTACCTGGTCACGGTTTCGAACCGCGGACCCTCTCCGTGTAAAGGAGACGCTCTACCCCTGAGCTAACCAGGCAAATTTAATTTACTTTGTTCAAGTAAACTAAAGGATTAACCTTGCCACTTTGTATTTCCAGCAGTGCTGAAACACAAGGGCTATGATATTCTTTTTCTGCTATGCTGTTACGCCTAATTTCTCTTGCCTTTACAGCCGCAATTAAAACTAGATTAAATCTATTTCCGCCTGCTTGTTCTACACAAGCTTCTGTGTCTAACTCTGGGCCACGACTAAGTGCTTTTACGGTCATTATTTTCTCTTTTTAAAAATTAATTATAACACATACTTAGCAATGTGTCAAATATATTGGTACCAGCGGAGGGAATCAAACCCTCTCAAGAACGCTAATCTGGCGCTAAAAGGTTTATAAAACCTCTCTGACTGTCAAGTCTCGCTGGCAATTTTGGAGCGGGGTAAGAGAATCGAACTCTCAGCATTAGCTTGGAAGGCTAAGGTATTACCACTATACGAACCCCGCATATCTTATTTGATGTCTTTACCTGCTAGATCAACTTTACCTGTTTCGTAAAGTTCTTTTCGCTGTGCAAATTCATCTTCTGTTAGTCCATGCCAGCCAATACATTTGCCAGTCGGACTTCGACCGCACCCGCATCGACCAATATCATCTACGTTTTCTTTTACTCTTACTTGCATATCGTCCTCTGGAATTAGTTTCTTCATATATGTCGGTACACGCTTGCCAAAAATACCTTCAAAATTAGCATCTGCTTGCGCCATTGAAATATTCGTTGGACGTTGTCTACTGCCTTTACCCATTTACTATCTCCTAACTAACTTGGTGGAGGTTAAGAGAATCGAACTCTTACGAAGACCTTGCAAAGGTCCCAGGCTACCATTACATCAAACCCCCAAATTAACTTGCTACTATATGCGGAATATATGGAACTGCTCTTGGACCACCATACAGTTGTTCAAAAAGTTTTTTAGCTTCTTGCGGTGTATCCGCATAGATTCTTTTCTTTTCTTCACCTTGTGGTGTTCTTACAGTTGCTTCATACATTGGCATAAAATTTCCTAATTGGTCGGAGTACAAAGATTCGAACTTTGGACCCCCGCGTCCCAAACGCGGTGCGCTAACCAGACTGCGCTACACTCCGAATAAACTTGGTGCCCACTGCCCGACTCGAACAGGCCACCTACTGATTACAAGTCAGTTGCTCTACCAGATGAGCTAAGTGGGCGATACATTACTTATAACATGGTTGCGGGACCAGGAATCGAACCTGGGACTGTAGCTTATGAGACTACTGTTTTACCGCTTCACTATCCCGCGATAACTTTATAGGTGCTCTCTGTTGGAATCGAACCAAACTGTTTAACTCCGTATCTTCCTGGCACTTTCGGTGTGTAGTCGACCTAGCACCTAACTCGTGTGATCCAGTGTAGTTAAACTTCAAAGAGCATTTATAAAGTGTCTAGCTACCTACACCACATAGGCCCTAGACTGAGCTGTTACTCTGTCCATAACATTTTCTTCTTCTGGAAAGGTTATCAATCCTTACCCTAGATAGTTTTCAGTATCCCTTAAATAGGGACTGTAAGGTCAGGTCCTAGTGTACCCCCTGGTCTATCGTTACAGGGACGCTATTTCGTTAACGTAGAAATAGTAAGACGAGTTTCTTGGCTCCCCAACGTGGGCTCGAACCACGGACCAATTGATTAACAGTCAACTACTCTACCACTGAGCTATTAGGGAATAAACTTTATTCTGCGCTTGGTGTTGCGCTGTTACTTGTTGTCGTATAATTTGCAGTACCACGTGGACCATTTGATGGCTTAGGTGACTTCATTACAATCTTACTGCATAGTTCAGCATCAATACATGCACGTTTCCATGCGCCACGTTGATGTGCATCTTTGAACTTGCCTGTTGCTAAACTTATTTTAAGAAGCGAACTCATTTTATAGTTGCTTGTTGGCTTTAACATATTTTTCCTTTTTTAAAATTGGCGGAATGACTGAGACTCGAACTCAGAAACCCTCTTTCGAGAGTCGACGGATTAGCAATCCGCTCCAATACCATTATGGGACCATTCCATTTAACACTTGGCGGAAACGGTGAGATTCGAACTCACGGTGCCTTTCGACACGGCAGTTTTCAAGACTGCTACAATAAACCGGACTCTGTCACATTTCCATAATTTGGTGGGCAAAGAGAGACTCGAACTCTCAATCCTTTCGGCGCTGGCTTCTAAGACCAGAGTGTATACCATTCCACCACTTGCCCAAATTCTTTCCATTGTTAAGTGCTATGTGCAAATTCTGAGATAGTCGCTAAACATACTCAATGCCGATGCAGTTATGTCAGGATCAGTCGCCGGCAGCTTTGACCCGGATAGTGTAAGCGTCCTTACACGATACCTTATAACACTTAACAATGGAGACGCTACGGGGAATCGAACCCCGCTTGCCAGGATGAAAACCTAGTGTCCTAACCGATAGACGATAGCGTCATTGTTTCTCTTAAATTTTTAATGAACAGTGTTAGTATTGCTACTAACTAAGTCTCTATTATATAGCGACTTGTGTCACTTGTCAAGTAAATTTTGGCTTAAAGCAAAATTAAAATTAAAAACAAGTAACAAAATTGATGAGCCATTTGGTCTAATCCCAAGTGACTCCAAAATGCCTTAGTGGTAATATCTCTATTGCCCCAATTCATTTTTGCCCAATCAATATGATAGTGTACAACACCATCTACCATTGCGGCAATAATTATCCATACTACATACAAATCACTAACATAGAAGCTGGCAATCAGCAATGCTATCAAAGTTCCTATGGCTTGCTCTAAGCTGTGACTAATGCCAATAGGATTCCCATAAATGGCTTTGCCTTTTACTTGAGCTTCTGTTTGTAAGACAAAGTCCACAATCCAATGTTTGATCTGTAACCAGGTTAAAATTATTAGTATTTCCATATGTATATTATATAACGTTCTGTATGTAATGTCAAGACATTTTTAAAATATTTTGGCCGGGCTTGTAGGAATCGAACCTACACCGTCGGTTTCGAAGACCGAAATGATATCCATTTCACTAAAGCCCGAATAGGTTTTCCGAGCGACCAACTATCTTTCTCAAGGACTCGCTGGCTTGTCTCGTATGAGAGAGTTTAGCTTGACCTTGTGTTGCTACTGGTGTGTCATGCTCAAGAATAGGGCACTAGCGCACAAGGGACTCAATCTCTACGTCTATCTCAGAAACTTTTTGGTCTCGCCACCAGGAATCGAACCTGGATCTACTCTTTAGGAGAGAGCCGTTCTATCCATTGAACTACAGCGAGATGGTGCTCCCAACTGGTAACGATCCAGTGTTTATACATTACCAATGTATTGTAATGCCTTTATACTATGAGAGCAGTATTAGAAAAGGACCACAGAGTTGCGGTTGGATGAGGCGACCAAAGTGTTATAGCACTCTCTCTATTTGTCTCGCCTAACATGGAGTTCTTTTGTCCTTAGTGTATTCGCTAATACCGTCAACACTTCATCCGGACAAAGTAAAAAGTCTATAACTCTAACCTAGTGTCGCTTCCGGCAAACACTATCGTCCCTTTCGGTTACTTTTAGAACCTTAGTCCTTTACTAATACTGCCGATATAATTGGTGCGGGTGGCCGGACTCGAACCGGCATGCCTTTCGACGAGAGATTTTAAGTCTCTTGTGTATACCATTTCACCACACCCGCATTGCTTAACAGTCCTTATTATATAACAATAAGCAGTCATTGCCTACATAATTTGGTTAACTAGTTAAAATAATTTTGGTGCAACCTGCAGGGATCGAACCTGCTTCAACGGTGCTTCAAACCGCCGCTATGACCACATCAGCTAAAGTTGCATTAATTTACCATATAGAAACACACTCCCGGAGACGAATTACCTCCCCGTACAAAGTATTATGGCTTCGAATGTGTTTTTATATGGTAGGGGCACAGGGAATCGAACCCTGATAGACCGGTTAAAAGCCGGATATTCTAGCCGTTGAATTATACCCCCATATGGTCCATGCTCTGAGAATCGAACTCAGTTCCTCCGGTTAAGAGCCGGTTACTTCGCCACTAAAGTTTAGCATGGGTGTTCGTATTAGAATTATCTTTTACGTGCCACCTTAGACCATACGGGGGATCTAAGGGACACTAAAGTTTAGCTGAGCTTCGCTTCATTGTGTTTCCTCTTTTGTTGAATTAGTACAAGTTGTTCGCCGCACAACTTGTAAAGCGGGGGTCTGTTGAATTTGTTAAAGTAGTTCCCCCATCGTTATAGGAACCATTCACCCGTGTAATAAACTCGAGCAGGACTCGGTACGTTACTTGGGATCCATCCAGATGATACTCACTGTATACCGATCCCACCGAAGCGATCAGTCGGGCAACGAACCCGCATCCTTTTACTATATCAGTAGTTCGAACATACCTTTATAGCGTGACTTCTCTTGCTAACACTCTAACAAAACTTGGAGCAGAACATTTCTGTTTTTATTCGTATACAGGAATATTACTCCATATACAAACTGCATAACTTGGTGTCGCAGCCGGGATTCGAACCCGGATCTCTTCCTTGACATGGAATGTTGTAAGTTGCTGACTGTATCCTTAACAGGATAACCTTTATATAAGCGTCCTAACCATTAGACGACTGCGACAAAATTGGCGGAAGGATGGCGTAATCGAAACCCTGGGCATCACTGCCTCCACCTGTGTTCAAAACAGGGCCAGCATCCCCGGCTGGACAACCTTCCATTGTTTGGTACCCAAGGTCGGACTCGAACCGACACGATTCTCCTTTTGAGAGAGACGCCTCATACCAATTGGGCTACTTGGGCATAAAACTTATTAGGGGTGACTAACGGGAGTTGAACCCGTACTACCAGAGTCACAGTCTAGGTTGCTACCATTACAACATAGTCACACCTAATAAGTCTTGGTAGTTCCTACAAGATTTGAACTTGTGACCTTCACCGTGTCGAGGTGTTGCTCTACCAACTGAGCTAAGGAACTAAATGGTGCCTCTGAGTAGATTCGAACTACTATAACCTGGCTTAGAAGGCCTGGCACTGCTCCATCAGCAGAGGCAAATTAAACAGGATAGATTTAACATAGTGCTACCGTTACACCAAACCTTTCGGCTACGGAGTCGAACCGTTCCTTTTCTTTTCAAGAGAAGTGAGTTATAATGTTTGCTGTTACTATCCTAAACTGGTACCCGCGGAAGGATTCGAACCTCCGACTCCCACGTTCGTAGCGTAGTACTCTAGTCCACTGAGTTACGCGGGTATAATAAAACAGGATGCCTTTTTTGATACGGCTTGAAAGCCGTTGCTCAACCGCTGAGCGAATCTGCCATAAGGCAAATGTTGGAATCGAACCAACGTGTCATAAATGACGTTGCTGTAAGCATCCTTAACTTGGCACCCGGACTAGGGATCGAACCTAGGCTAACAGAGTCAAAGTCTGTTGTGCTACCATTACACAATCCGGGAATAAAATTGGTCTCCATGGTAGGATTCGAACCTACAGCCTCCTGACTCCAGATCAGGCCGTCTACCAGATTGACATTACACAGAGATATTTCTCTTACCGGCCGGACTTACACCGGCAATATACTAGATACGTTAAATCTAGCCTTCCTAATGATACGTGCTTTCTTCACACGAATGACGATAAATTTAATGTAAGGCTATGCGAGCTCATCTGCATACTTAGGCTTTTTGTCTTCTCCTGCCCGGGCAGTTACGACTGTAGCGTCACCTTAAAACTTGGAGCGGGCTACAGGCATCGAACCTGCATCTTTCGGCTTGGAAGGCCAAACGTATTCCTCTAACAACCCGCATAAACTTGGTGGAGACCGAGGGAATCGAACCCTTCTAGTCAAGTATCTTGCAAGGATACTCCGTAACCCATTACTGCCCCCATTATAGAAACACACTTAAACAGTCCATAAGCGGTTACTCGCTGACTCCCTAGGTAACAGGGCGGATCTGTATGTGTTTCTATAATGGCTGTCCGACTAGGGATCGAACCTAGCTCATTCTTCGTTAACAGCGAAGCGCCTACACCATGCTTGCTCTCGGACAATAAATTTTTGGTATCGCGTACGGGGATCGAACCCGCCTGAGTAAGTTGAAAGCCTACGGACCTCACCAGAAGTCAAACGCGATGTAATAAACAGGATGCTTATTTTTCAATTAAAAGTTGAATTTTTGAATTTGCTGTTCGCATCCTAAAATTGGTGCCCCATGACAGAATCGAACTGCCGTAACCTGATTACAAAACAGGTGTAATGCCATTATACTAATAGGGCGAAAAAAACAGGATAGCATCTTTTTAGATTTTCGTATAAAGAAAAGTTTTATTAAGTTTGCTGTTACTATCCTAAACTGGAGCGGGTAGCGAGAATCGAACTCGCGAATAAACCTTGGCAAGGTTTCAGGTTACCATTACATCATACCCGCATTAACTTGGCGTACCTCCAGAGACTCGAACTCCGACGAACAGTTTTGGAGACTGTCATGCTGCCATTACATTAGAGATACACTAATTGGCGCCTCGTAGGGGTTTCGATCCCCTTGCCTCCGCAGTGACAGTGCGGTGCTCTCCCGATTGAGCTAACGAAGCATAATTGGTTCCTCCAACAAGAATCGAACTTGTAATGACCGGTTATCAGCCGATTGTTATACCATTTAACTATAGAGGAATAATTGGAGTACGGGGAGGGAGTCGAACCCTCGGTTTTACGATTTTGCAGACCGTTGCATTGGGCCTCTCTGCCACCCGTACATGTTTTGGTGGTAATGATTGGATTTGAACCAATAACACTCTCCGTATGAAGGAGGAAGACTACCATTGTCCTACATTACCATAATTGGTGGAGTATCCTGGGATCGAACCAGGCGTGCCCGAAGGCGGCGGATTTACAGTCCACTGCATCACCATTGATGCTTCTACTCCATGTTTGGCGCCGCCGACGGGAATCGAACCCGCCTTAGTTGGATAGACAATCCAGTGCCCTCCCAGAGGACTACAACGGCAAATTGGTGGATGTGGTAAGATTCGAACTTACTACACTATGTGAACGAGGTTACAGCTCGCCGTGGCTCTCCAGCTCCGACCGCACATCCATTAATTGTTAACACACTCTCCGCTATGCGTTTTGATGTTCGTCAAAGGAACAAAAGAGAATGTGTATATTAAAACACACTAACGACATAGGCAATTGGATCTCCCTGTCTAACCGAACCAACTTCGGCAGTATGCTTTAATATAACTAGTATTTTTTTATCCACATAAGGATAAGCCATCCACTAGTCCGCCCGTTCACGACATGTTTAAAGTGTGTCGCCCGGGCCTCGTTCCCGTACTTTATTACACTGTGCGATTCAAACGACACCCTTGAGCGTCTCTCGCTTTACTAATACTGCATTGTGATACTGTCTAGCACGACTTATCTTAGCATCAAGCAACTGTTTAAATTGCTCTTTGTTTAGAGTATGCTGTCTAGTAAACTCTGCTTCTCTAATCTTCTTATCTACCATTTTTCCTAAGCGGAAAACAAAAAACCCTAGTTATTTCTAACTAGGGTCCTTTTGAAATTGCTATGTAAGTGTTACGTTACATCGCGTCCTCCAAGGACCCTAATCTAGGTGTGCGATCTGATTCTAGACTAATAGTATTAATCGCTAACCAATAAGACGGCATTACGCCGCCACATTTGGCTATCGTATTAAACTGATGTTGTCTAAAAGTTGATTGCATTTGTTTTCTCTTCAAAATTGTTAGTAAGCACCATTACTTGCTAACATGTGTTTATTATAGTGTCTTTTACGACACTTGTCAACAACTTTCTGCATTTATTTTTGTTGTATTTCTACAACAACTACGAACACATTGCTTGCTAACTTGTCTCTATTATATAGCATTTCTGCTACCTTGTCAACACTTTTGGTAAACTTTCTTTGTTGTATTTTCACAACACTTACGGACTACCTTCTTTGCTAACTTGTCTCTATTATATAACAGTATGTAGCCTTTGTCAACATCTTTCTTGTTGTATTTGAACAACAAATTTTGACAAAAGAACTTCTGTAACACAATGATTGTATTATAGTTTTATTTATATCTTTTGTCAAGAACCATATTGAAATGTGGTATTTTTACGACATTCACGAATCGCCTGTACTACAAAAGCACCCCTATAAATAAAAACATTATACAAAGGATTAACAATGCCGTCAATGAGCGAGTACACTTCCGAATGGAATACTTACAAACTTAAAACTGAAACTGATCGAGGTATTATCGAAATCAAGTGGAGTGATGCAGACACACTTGCTCAATGGTCAAACATTCAAGCAGGATTGTATTTGCAGAACGAAGCATCATCTAGACAACTCTTTTACGAACACTTTACTAGATGGTATCAAATGTTTTGGAATCAACGATTCCGTCAGGGCATTTTTAATCTAGCCGACGATGCAGTTATTATGGACATTGGATCAGGAGTGGCCGTAATCGACTTGCTCCTTGCCAAATACTTGCCCAAGTCTAAATTCTACTTATTAGACAAAGAAGGGTTTGAATTTTATCCAGGGGTTTACTACGACCCCAAGTATCCCGAGTACCATAATTGGTCTCCAGTCATTGATGCTATCAAGACCAACGGGTTTGATGCTGACAGATTTACAATTTTAAATCAAGATTCCACTTTCCCAGAACAGGTAGATTGCATCACTTCTTACTTGTCGTGGGGTTGGCATTATCCTAAAGATGTCTATTGGAACAAGGTAATGGCTAGTTTAAAAGTAGGCGGCATGCTAGTAATGGATATACGACCATTAGAGGACAGAGATATCATTGCAGAAATTAGTGAAGATCTAAAAGCTGAACCAGTACTTCATCCTTTTGAAATCAAGTTGCCCAAACACGTAGATGCTAGACCATCACCTGATCCCTCAAAACCATCCGGTCACAGAGCTATGTGGATTAGAAAGGGATAATCATGTTTGAACCCGGTATCGCAAGGGATATTTTCCCTATTAAGATTTACGAAGCAGAGTTTCCAAACTTTGAGACAATTCAGGAGCGTATACAGACTGCAATTATGCCCTACTTTGATAACCCAGCTTCGGGTAATGAATACGTTAGTGGTGACGGAACTGCTATGATTATTCGTACGGGTAATGACTTGCACAAAGATCCGTTGTTTAAAGAAGTCACAGAGTTTATCGAGTTTCATGGAAGAGAGTACTGGAAACAAATTGTCTACACAACACGAGTTGATCCTTATATACTACAAATGTGGGCTAATGATATACCCCCTGGTGGATTTACTCCTGCACACAATCATAATCCTGTTCCTATCGGTGGCGCTTTTTATATCAACGCTACTCCAGACAAGGGTAATTTATATTTAGAAGATCCTTTAGAAATGGTTCATGGTAAAGCTCCGCGTGACTATATGCATAAGCCTTATCTATACACAGAAACAATTACAGTAAAGCCTGGTAAACTTGTTATGTTCCCAGGCTGGATGAGACATCATACTAGAAGTAATATGACACAAGAAAATCGTTATGTGCTAGGTTTTAATATAGGTGCTTGGCTAAACTTTATGCCGAAACCCACTGGCCAGTAAGATAGCTACCTGTAGATCCAAAGTTAACGCCTAGTATTAGGCGTTTTTCATTTGTGGTGTTTGGTTTCACATGATGTCTAATCCAACCAGGAAATAGTATAAAGTCGCCTGATTCAACTTCGACTTCATAATGTAAATGTTCCTGTGCCTTATAGTCCATCGGCTGCGAAGCAAGAATAGCATCTAATGGATTTTCTATTACTAAGTTTCCCATTGCTTTGTTAGCGTTCACATACAATACACCAGTCAATGGCATTGCGCCGTGTAAATGACTTCGTACCCATCCGCTATGAGGAGTCTCGTTTGCCCATACCTGTATAACTTTAGGTTCCAGCAAGTCTGAGTATTTTAGTTCTTTCCAGTAAATCCTTGCGTGTTCTTCTGCGAACTCTATTAGTTCTTTTGTTTCTGGAAAAGATTGCAGGAACGAGTTCGTATGGTATGTACACAGTGTTCCGTCCTGCATGGACTCAACATTATTGTCTTTTGTTTGCTCAAACAATGCTGTTAACTTGGGGAACAAGTTATTTTTAACATCATCTACATTGTTATATTTTGTCTTATAGATTTTAATAGCAAACAAATCTAATGTATTCATTCGTCTTGTTTCCTGGTTATGTCTGCATAACCATCTACTACATACGCATCAGGATTAAACCTTTTAATTAACGCTTCTTGCAATGGACCTACTGTGGGTCCTTTCCACATGCTGGCAACTGTTGTGGGCTCTCTTGTTTTCCAATGTTGGAATGCTACTAATGGAAATCCTATTTTTTCGGCTTCTAATCGTAATCCTGCGCCATGTGCTTCGCCATCTTTTAACGTGTTACTCATAATTGGAGTCTTAGTATTACCTAAACGCATTTTGATAACTTCTACTCCAGGATGTTCATGTGTAGGGACTTTTGGATGAGGGTGGATTAGATACATTTCTACTTGAAATCTTCCGTGTCTAAAAATTGAAACCGCACTCGCATCGTCTGACAAGAACACTTCTGGATTTGGCGGAAACACAATTGGCATGCCATTTTCCATCCACCAGTCTGCAAACTCTTTTACATTGTTCCATGTTTTTGGAATTTCTAAATTTAGATGCGGATTTATCGATGGAAAGAATGACATGTTTAAATCTGGTCGATGAAAAACTATTTCACTCATTTTGTTTGTCCTGTTGTAATTAAAGAGTTGTGTGTATCACCAGTCGTGTCACCATGCCAGTGCGCCGCAACACTTGTAGGCTGGACATTATCTGGCCATTGTTCTATACTTAAAAATGCAAAGCCTTTGCCATAAGTCGTTAGCCCATGAGAATCTTTTGGGTTAAGACGGATTGACTGCTTGAACAGTATACTAGTGCCATCATTGTTAACTTTATTAAAATACGGTTTTGGGTCAGCTACTTCTTTACCGTTCACTGTAGTATTGCCTTCTCCTGTTAGAAACATTACAATACTTTCGACCCCAGGGTGACTATGCTCTGGAGTTACAGAATTAGGGTCACCTATGTAAAGTTCTGCTTGAAACTGTCCTTCCCTATATAGCACAACTGCACTGGCATTATCGGTCCTAAAAACTGCATTTTCCTGTGGCGGTCTAACAGGAAAATTATTCTCTTCGTACCACTTAGCAAATTGTTCTACATTTTTCCACATGCTGTATTTAGTGCAATATACACTAGGTTATTCGTTTGATATCGTTCCAGTCTAAATCAGACACGTCAACTAGAATGTCTTGAATTGCCAGTGTTGATTTAAATTCTAAGAGTGTATACATTAGCTTTGCTAGTTCAATAGGTTGCATTTTTTTAGAATCAAATATCTTCGCCATATCAGTATCTACTAGACCAATAGTAAAATTCATAATATGAGGCCTTGCTTTAAAAATCCTATCATTAATTATTCTTGACTGTTCAGCTTTATCTTGAACATATTCTTCCATGTATGCGGGAACATTTTTTATTAGTATAGATTTACTATTAATATTAATTATAGTATTTGTAGTACCTTCCCATAATTGTATAGTGTCCAATAACAACTGTTTTTGTGCATTCGGTGCGTAGGCGTTGTTTATAAAAACATCACATGTCTTTAGAACGTTATTAATATGCTTACGTGTTGCTTCATCATTGATGTCGTGTCCGTTTGATCTACTGAATCCAAATACTGTATGTCCTTGTGCTGTAAAATATTCAGTTAGGGCTTTACCTATTCCATTAGTATGACCAGTAATTGCTATGTTCATAACGACTTCCAATTTAATTTTTTTAAAATATATTCTTGAACTAATATATTGCTTTCTCTTGGATAATTTTCTAAGACGTTAATATCGTCATCCATCAACTGTTGTAGAGTCTTGTCACTGTAATATTCAAATGGCTTGTTATAAACTAATTCAAGATCTCCGACATTCCACATTACTGGACCGTAATTTGATGCATATCTATTCTTATAAAAATTAGCAACAATTTTCATAGTGTCCATGATATTCCATTCATCATTTTCCCAGCTTATACCAGTATTCTCTATCAAACTCTCCCCTACACCATACTGTGTTGGTATCTGTTTAAATAGGTCCTTAATAGCTGGATACATATCAAAAGCAGTTTCTCGATAGTTATATTTTTTCCAGTCAGTGGTTAATTTAGAAAAGTTATCCCCACCGTTTGGTTTAGGAATATACATTGGAAATAATATTAAATTTTCTGTTTTCCAGTTAGTCTCAAACCACGTTAATGATTTTTCTAGACTCTCTTTAGTTTCATAGGGTAACCCTGCAATTAAACTAACTTGCCCTTTGTATATACCATTCTTTTTAAAATAGTCCCTTGCTTCCAATAAACCAGGTAGTAGTTTATCAGGGTGCATACCTTTACCGATTGTTTTTAAACTTTCTGGGTTAGTTGATTCTACACCGTAGTGATGTCCTACAAATCCCATGTCTAACATAATATCCCAGTCTTGTTTTCGTGATACTAATAAGTCTGCCCTAGCAAATCCAAAGAATCTAGGTTTAAATGAAAGTTTTTTGATTGCAGTTTGAAACTTTTGCAATTTTTCTGTATAGTCGTTGACTGTTTCATCTGCAATAACATATCGTGTAACACCAAACCGATCATATGTGTCCTGCAATTCTTCTCGTAAATCTTCTGCGTCTCTACTGTGATCTTCCTTAACACCTAATACAGGAAAGTTACAAAAACTACAATTGAATATACAACCACGACCAAACTCTACTACTAGAGTTTCATTAGCTAAAATAAAATCTCTATCCTCATAACATATTCTTAATTTTTTCATAGGAAAACTTGGATAGTCGGTATTGCCTTTGATTACCCTTCTTCCATTTATTCCTAATTGATATTTTACTTTTTCACCACCAGTAATATGTTTGAGCAATGCTTCTATTGCTCGTTCTCCAAACCCATCTACATACCAATCTGCTTCAATACGATAGTTGTTGCTGATTTGTCCGCCTGCAATAATTTTTATATTAGGATACGTATCTCTTACCCACTTAAAGTATAATTCTAATTTAGGCGACCAAATTGGAAAAGTACTACCGAACCCAATAAAAACAGTTTTGTTGCTAACTCTTGAGTTGGTAAATTCTTGTAACTGTTCTAAACTCCAGCCCATTACAAAGTCTAATACTTCTATGTCCCAATTTTGCTCTCTAAGATAAGTTGCGATCCTATGTGCTCCGCCTGTCCTCTTGTATACTGCGTGTACATTAGACAATGAACTAAAACCTGTTAAAATTAATCCGTGCATAGTTGTATTATAGTACGCCAGCAATAATGACTACGTTTGATTTTAAATGATATTGATCAACTTTATGTACTTTAAAAGCTAATCCGCAAGAATCTAATTGTTCTTTGATTTCTTCTACTGTAAAACATGCTCGTAAACTATTTTCAAAATCTAATCTAAAAATGTCGTCCAAGTAGGGCTCTTTAAATTTAATTATTTCTTGTAGTTCTTCTTCAGTATCAGGTCTAATAAAATCTAGTATAAAAACATCTTTCGGGGCTATCCTTTTAATGGATTCCCAAAACTGTAAAGGATCGTGAAAGTGATGTAAGGTCAAAGAAGAAATTACCCTATCATAGTATTGTGTAACATCTGTGATTGATTTTTGTTCAAATTTAATATTATCGTGATTTCTAGTCAGTGATAACATTTCAGAACTATTGTCTATTCCTACAATTTTGGTAGTAGGATGTATTACAGCTATTTCTTCAGTTAAGTCTCCAGGGCCGCAGCCAAGATCAACCATAGTTTCTGGGACTTGTTTTTTGACTGACACATAGGCCAATTTAAATAGATGTTTAATTTGGTCCCTATCATTTTTATAGTATGACTGCACTTGCAAAGGATCTATCATTAATTCTGGTTCAACGATTCTTTTCATGATATATTTATTAACCATATCATTGATGATATATAATTTATGAATCAGTCTTATACGTTAAGTCCTAGCAACTTCGAATTTGTGATTGAAGATCACTTTCCAAAATTGCCTAGCAATAAAAAGGTTGGGGTGTTTTTGTCTGGCGGAATGGAATCGAGTTTGATTAGTTTGATAGCCAGCAAGCATTATGGCAAAGATCGTGTTATCTTCTTTTATTCTGATAATATATTTTCCTCTAACGATCCTGCTAGAAACGTCTACATTCACACTAATATAAATCGAGCTGCCAAACTGCTTGATATAACTCCCACTTACTTGGATTTTAATTATACTGCTCACGTTGATAATCGCAAACAATCTATACAGGATAAAATGCAAAGTTTAAAAACAGATTATGCTGTTGATTTTGTAATGTTTGGCTTTACTAAATTATTTTTCGACGTAGAAATTTTTAAACAGCAGGACATGACTATTGAAAAAATCAAAGAAATTGCCTACGCTGATCCTATTAAATACAAATCTACTATTGAAGAATTTCATTTAGACACTGGACGATATACTGAGCATTTATTAGACATAGATATTCCAGCCGAAGTATACCCGTTGCTCAGGCAAACTTCAGGATTTATTAAGAGTCCTTTTAATCAGTTGAATAAAAGTGAAGTTGTTGACCTTTACAGGCAACTAGGATTACTAGACAAGTTATACGGCACGAGCTCTTGTATTAGAGATAGTTTGACTGTTACTGGCAAGCATTGCGGTGCTTGTTTTAATTGTCAGCAAAGGTGGGATGCATTTAAAATATTGGGTGATATTGAAGACTTAACTGAGTACAATTCCGACAATATTAAACATTATAGAGAACAATTAGAACATGCTATTCATTCATAAAACAGTTAGTCTATGTGACCATTGTTATAAACACATACCCGCGGTTGTCTACGAAAAAGATGACAAAATCATGATGACTAAGCGTTGTCCTGAACACGGTGAACTTACAAGCATTGTTGAAATTGATACTGAATTTTATTACAGACTGCACCATGATAGAGACATTGACTCTTTTAATCAAATTTTATTTGAAGCCAGTGATAGGTGTCAGCTAAGTTGTCCTCATTGTTATCACCTACCAGACAACAAGATTACTGATAGGCCTATTGCAGAGATCATAGAGCAATTAAGGCAATTTCCTAAAGATAGTGCGCCTATGTTAGCAGGTGCTGAAGCTACTCTTAGACCTGACTTTATTGAGCTGTGTGAAGAAATTAACACACTGGGATTTAAAAAATTCGAGCTTTTGTCTAACGGTTTGCGTTTTGCTAATGAGGAATGGACTAAACAAGTTTACGATGCTGGGTTAAAGACCATGTGCTTGGGACTGAACCATCCCAGTTATCAAGGTGAGTCAGTTCATGCTAAACAACTTGTTGGCTTGCAAAATATGATTGATATAGGCTATGACATTGGCTATGTTGGCTACACTATTGAGGATTACGATCATTTAGAGTTTATTTTAAACGAGATCAAGTCTATCCATCATCCTAAAATTAATCACTACAGGATAAGATGTGGTAGTTTTATCGGGCGTAGCAGTGACATTCAACGAGGTTATCTAAGTACACTAGTACGATTAGTCAAAGAACAACTTGGTGGCAATGTAACGGCTTATTCTTCGGATGACAATCCATACCATGTTATGTTACAATGGAATGATATACTACTGAGATTAATCCAGTGGCCGGATGTTACAAATATCGACTTAGAGGAACTTGCGACAGGACCGTGGTGTCAATTTTATGATGGCCCAGTTACTAATTTTGTACATCAAGTTATTACTAGAGACGCTTATAAGAATATGAGTTTGCCAAAACTTGATACTGTCCCTGAAAAATACCAATATAGAACGATGTCTGGTAGTCACACGGCCTACTGGAAAAACAACTGGCAAGGCCCTATAGAATTTGAATCGTTTGACTGGAATCTAGATAGTATTGGGGTTAAATTAGCCTCCGCAATCATACCTATAAAAGTAAGGAACTAATATGTCTGGAACTAACGTAATTTTTCTAACCTCAGTCATGACTCACTGGCTTGAAAGAAGTATTGGTGCATACCAACTTTCCAATTTTATAAAGAATCATGGTTACACAACTCAAGTGATAGATTTTATTCACTTACTGCCCAAAGATGTATTAATGATGCTTCTTAAAAAATTTACTAGCGACAAAACTCAAGTATTAGCAGTGAGTACAACCTTTATATCTGAAGATGCCTATATCGGGGCTAACGCTATTAACAAGCAAAAGAAACCCGGAGTTATGTTTGAAAGTTTATCAACATGCTTAATAGAATATAAAAAACTTTTCCCCCATGTGAAAATAATTGCCGGAGGAGCTAAAGCAATGAGGTTTTATAATACTGGATTGTTTGACTACTGTTTTACAGGTTACGGTGAATTGGCATTACTAAACTTCTTAAAAGCAGGATCAAATAGGACTGGTAAAATTATTGAAGGCGATCTTTATCTTGCTAAATTTAAAGCTCATGAAATCGATCACAAATTTTCCGACAATGATGTTATTTTCTCCAACGAAACTTTGCCTATTGAAATAAGTCGAGGTTGTATATTTAAATGCAAATTTTGTGCGTATCCATTAAATGGCAAGAGTAAACTAGATCACGTTAGGGATACACACTTAATAAGAGATGAGTTGATCAGCAATTATGAAAAGTGGGGGATCACAAATTATATCATAAGCGACGATACATTTAACGATAGTAATGATAAATTAAAAACTCTACATGATATGATTGTAGATCTGCCTTTTAAAATTAACTTTGTGTGTTATCTTCGTCTAGACTTACTTTATCATTTTAGGGATTCACAATTAGAGATGTTAGAAAACATGGGGTTAAAATCTTGTCACTTTGGTGTTGAAAGTTTTAATCCGACAACGGCAAAATTTATTGGTAAGGGCATGAGTGAAAATAAAACTAAAGATTTTTTATTATTTTTAAAAGATCGATGGAAGGATAAAATTAGTTTCATGTGTACGTTTATTACTGGGTTACCATTTGAAACAAAAGAAAGTTGTATAGAAACTGGTAAGTGGTGCAACGATAACAATATAACATTTTGGATGATGCCATTGTTTATAGATCCTGATAGAACATACAAAAGTGACATAGACATCAACTATGAAAAATATGGATATAAGTTAGAGGATGACTTATCGTGGACTACTGAGTATATGACAATGGATGAGGCTATTCAAATTGCAAGTGAGTTTACTTCGGATCCTAGTAAACACAAAATTTCTGCTTGGAATATGTTTGCATTACTATCACTAGGCGTATATACTGCTGACGAACTGTATCATTTATCTTATTCAGATTTAGATAAAGATCAAGGCAGGACACTGATGCAGAAAAAGATGACTCAATATGTACAAAGGTTAATGACAGTGTGAATAACTTTATTACAAAAATAAATTTTACTGCAGATGTTGAAAAAATGAACGCTGACTTAGACAGCGTATTAAAGCATTTTCATTGGACATTGCCTGCTAGCCCTATCCATAATCAAATAGGCATTAGGCATAGACCTGACGCTGACAATATTTGGCTTGATAGCTCGGGCAGTTTATACAATAAAGAGCTAGGAAGATTTACAGGACAAGAAGGCGACTTTTCAGAATGGAATCCGCACTTACCAGAGTATACACGTACAGTTATTGAACAATTGATGACTTCTGAAAATATTAAAATAGGCCGTGCTAGGTATATGTTAGCACCCCCTCGACGTGGCCTCACTGTACACAGGGACTTTGAACAACGCTATCATTTTGTTTTACGCACAAATCCAAATGCATTTTTTGGCGAACGGGTTACAGAAGATGATGTAACTGCTAAATGCTATCATGTTCCTGCAGATGGATCATTTTATAAAGTAGATACGTTACGTGATCACTTTATATACAACGGCGGCACTGAAGATAGGATACACTTAGTATTAAATGTGAATGGAAATCAAAATGGATGAATACAAAGTTATAAACAGATCTACACCAGAGTGGGAAGAGATTTATAAGATTGCTCAAGAAGATAAAACTCATGATCTATGGGAGAACTATCAGTCTATTAAGTTAGACGAATATGAACATATGATTGTAAATGTGCGTGATTCTAAACCAGCAGCATTTCACGGCATTTTTAATCACGGACGATGGCCTGAGAATTACAGTAGGATATGTAATAGAGCATATATAAACCCATACTTTAGAGATCTAGGACAAGGTCTGGAAATAACCAGTAACAACATCAAATTTGTATTGGACAATTATTCTAAATGGGGTAAGGAAGTGTTATTCATTTCCAGGGGTGTTCAGTACGACAATGTTGAAGTCAGTTGGCGAAAATTTAAAAAATTTGTGCAATATCTTAAGGATACAACTGGGTATACTGACTTAACCTATGATGATCGTTTATATAAATGTTGTAGATCTGGGTGTAAAGAATGCTACCAATTTGCTGTATGGTACAATCCGTTGGGAGTAAGTAATAACATATCAAGTATCAGCATGTCTACGTGGTCCAAGTTACCTAAATGATAAATATTGATATTAAACAGAGAGAATTTTAATGGATTCTGCAACAATTAAGCAAACACTAGTAGACGAGGTCGCATATTGGGACTCCGTCAGCATCAATGCGTTTTACAAAAACGCCGCGTATAACCCAACACTGGGCTATCTCACAGTGAAGTCATTTGAAAACGGATATATTGCCGTTAACCCAACAACTGTAACTTACTATGATACGGTCTTTGGCATTGAATATAGAATTGCTAAAAACTATAATGAAAACGACTGGGCTTGTATGCAAGGATTATATGCATTAAGTTTGGATGATGCTAGAGGGTTTAAAATTTGCCAACCGTTGGAATCAAGTTTGGCTACTGTTAATGGTGAACAATGGATGTTTACTGCAATTCAGCATCCAGATGCTGAATTTGGAAAACCCTGGGTTAATAAAATCCCGGTAGCTGGTTCAAGTATCATTGTTCGATACGCTGAAAAAGCAGTGGATTTTCTTCGTGCAGTTAAACAGGTCAGCGGCACACATGGCATGGGATTAGCACCAGCAAAGGCTGCAAATTTAAGTGAATTTTGGAATAACGGAACAGGTTGGTATTGGAGACGAGTCGATAACTGGTCAGTACCGTTTAATGATGCTGTTAAAAACACATTAAGCGACACTAAATCCTCATTCAATTATTTGGCTGCTAAAGGCAAACCAGAAGTACTTAGTGCAATAACACACTTAAATGATAAAGATACATACTTGGAAAACTTATGGCTACCATTAACACAATAACATTCGAAGTCATTTCTAATAATGGAGTAGTCAGCATTGACGTGCCCGACTTCTTAATAGAAGAGTTTGGGCGAACATTAGTTTGGCCGGAAATGCCACATCATGTAAAAATGATTTCGCCACTAGACGCTACAAAATCAATTACGACAAATTTTGCTTCTTAAAACTTCTCTAGCAGAAGGTTTAACACTTAAAAATAACTGGTAAGTATCATCGGCCCCGGTATATGCATCGTGTACTAGGGTCGTATTTATGATGTAAAGTCTGCCTGGCTCTATACCATCAACGTCCTTCATTTGCCCTGAATCTTCATCATAAAATCTTACATGAAGATCATCAGCGTTCACACATGCCCATAACCTAAACCACAAGGAAGGTATAATCGTATCAATGTGCGGATAAAATTCTGCACCTGCATTCCATTTAAAGATGTTTGATCGACACCAATGGTTGTCCAACACTCTCATGGGACTCAGTGATGGCATATTCATAACTGGTGTTGGGGTAGTAAAGTCCAAGTCTAAAAATGGTGTGTTGGGGTGTTGCTTATTCCAAGCCATCATTGATCCATTGACTGGATCGTTATTGTGTAATACCCCGTGCTCGTTGACTAGAGCTAGGCCGTACCTTGGCAAGTGTGTATGTGTAGTTCCCCACTGTTCAAAATAGTTATTATATGATTGTATATCAGTCATAAACTGTTTACAATCTATTTTTATATCAAGAGGGGTTAACGGTTGGGGATGAAACTTTTTATATTCGTCATTGTCTATTACATCAGTAAATGACTTGCATCTTTCTAATGCACCCGACTTTGTGAATACCTCAATAGTTTCTGAAATTACTTTATTAGCATCTACTTTCATAGTTTGTATTTTATACGGGTTACTAACTGTTCGTAAGTTTCATCAAATATAGATATCTTTAACATGATGCGTTCATTAGGCCCATTAAACACCGCATGTGGTACTGTTGTGTTCAGCAAGGCTTGTTGATAGACGTACTCGATATCTTCAATGGTAATTGGCGCAGGTGTATCTGTCAGTATTAAATTAATTGAGCATTGTGTTCCGTTATCAACATGCTCTGGTATTTCTGCAAATGGCTCTAACCAATAAAATCTTGGTCGCCCTTCAACTTCAAAGTCTGCCATTACTCTTTCAATATGTTCGTCAGTGTAATGCCCAATGTGCCATCGGTCTAATCGTAGTTCTGGATACCTAGAATCTTTATAAGGTTCAGACTGCAACTTTGCTATTGCGGCTGATTCTAATAAGACTCTGGTATCCAGAGGATAGTTTAACAGTGTCAAATATTCCTTCATGGAATATTTAATTAACTATTCAATACCCTTGCTACGGAAGTGATTACTGCGGCAATACGTCCAATATCACGAAGTTGTTCTACAGTGTAGCCTTCCTTCTTCAATGTTTCGTAGTGCGCCTTGACGCAAAAATGACACTTGCCAACGATACTTGCGGCCAAACTGTATGCTTCAAAACGTGCCTTAGTAGTTCCGCCGTGGCTAGCAATAGCATTCATACGCAACTGAGCCGGCAGACCAGTTAGTGCAGGATCATCGGCCATCTCAATGTAGGGATACCATATGTTATTCTGTGCCATGATTGCGGCTGCTGTCAGTGCGGCGTCACGTTCTTTAACTTCATCTAGTTCATCAGTTTGACTAATCATACTTGCTGAAATAAAAGTAACAAGTTTACCGTTACCAGTTGCCATTGCGGCTGCTAATGCACAGCCATTTGCTTCAATCTCTTTAAGCGTACTGCGCTTAATTACCGCATCCAGATTTAGTTTAGTGTCCTTGGCATATTCTGGTAAGCCTTCTTTAATTTGATCAATCCAACTCATTTCTTATCTCCTTGTGTTTCTTTAGCAATTGATTTGTATCCATTATATGTAGGGTGTACATTATCAGGACTACGTGCATGGTTGCGTGAATCAATGACGTTGTCGTTGTATTTTTTTGCAACCATCAATACTGCATTTCTTTTTGGTTCTTTAATGTTAGGTAAGATCCAGTATACTCTATCTGCCTTGACTAACTGCCTAAGCGTGTCCAATTCTTCATATGTATTGATACTTGCATAATCATTCGAGCCCAAGCTGATAATCACATTTTTTGCTGTGGTGTTACCTTGCGTGTGCAATATATGACGATTAACATAGTCATAACTGTTGATACCGCTCTTGGCATAAGTCACACATTCTTTACGAACTTGTCCTACGCCTACTGCTAAACTATCACCCATAATTAAACATTCTAACATATCAATATTTCCCTGATGCTAGTACAATTTGACAAATGTGTTCTAGTCGTTCAATATGTTCAAACGCACGCCATGGACTTGTGTCAATAGCAACTACACCGTGTCCTTTAATTCCCACAATGTCGTAAGCAACATTGCCGTAATCATCTAATTCGAGATTTTCATGACACTTGTCTGCAAGTTCTTGACTGATAGGGGGTACATCACCTACATTAGGCGCAACCTTAGTATAGCGGTTCAATTCTGGAAACGCATCGCTAATAGTACTTAGGTCAATACCGGCATGCATAGCGGCGATACAGTAAGTCGGATGTAGATGAACTACAACCCTAACATCGTTGTTATGCTGTCCCATTGCTCGCTGTAAGCCAAAGTGCAGAGGAATCTCCCCACTTGGTTTTAGATTAGCACTAATATCAGTGTAGAAATCTTCTTGCCAGAGCAAACCGTGAATGCTGATCTTTTTAAATTGATCAGGTTGCATTGTCTGTTTACGGACGCCACTGGGAGTGATGTAAAAGTGATCACGGTCGTGATGACGAATACTTACGTTGCCATCACGACTGGTAATCCAGTTGCGTCTATATGCTTCAACTAATGTATCGCATATAGTTTCTAACATTACAGAGTCTCGCCGCCAACTGTGCGGTTGCAAGCACACAGTTCACCAGTTTGCAATGCGTCAAGAATACGCAGAGTTTCTTCCGGGCTACGACCAACGTTCAAGTTATTGACAGTCACATGTTGGATAACGTTCTCTGGGTCAACAATGAATGTGGCGCGGAGTGCGGCTCCTGCTGGTGCGTAGAATACACCCAACTGTTCAACCAAGCTCAACTCACCACGTTGCGTGTCGGCAAACTGGGTGTGAGTGATCTTCTTCAAATCAGCGTGTGCCATTTGCCATGCTATCTTACAGAACTCATTGTCTGTTGAGCCTGTTAGCAATACTGCATCGCGGTCAGCAAAGTCGCCTGTTAGTTTGTCGTATGCGACAATTTCAGTTGGGCAAACGAATGTGAAGTCTTTTGGATAGAACACGATTACTTTCCATTTGCCTTCAAAGCTCTGGTCTGTAATTGTGAAGTATGCATCTTCTGGTTGTCCTGGCTTAACGCCTGTGACTGCGAACGCTGTTAGTTTATCACCGATTGTTTTCATATTTTTCTCCTGTGTGTAAAATGAAAATTAAGAACTTTCGTTCCTTGTATATATTGTACTTTTATTTAATCTACAAATCAAGCATTTTAATAGATTTTAGCTATAATTATTTCAATAAGGCTTATAGGAAAAATCAATTATGTTTTTCGATTTTTTGTTTCCTCTAGAACCTTTGCAATGTTTTTAATACGCTCCACATCTTCATATGTTGCGTTATTTTTAAAACGGTTACATCGTTCACAGATGATCCAAAAATTCTCAATGCTATCTTCTCCACCATAACTTTGTGGGATAATGTGATCAGTACTAGGAGTAGCGTAATCCTTTTTACCGTGATTATTTTTTCCTAGTCCATAATCTAATTCACTGCCACAGCAAGGACAATGTGTTTTACACAATGCTAGATAGGGCGCATAATCAACTCCCCAAGTAACACTGTTCACTTTTGCCCAAACTGGCCGCAGGTCATTTGTTTCACATACTACAGCAAAAAGATCTCTACTGTAGTATGTTTCTGGATTGTATTTTGGATACAAACTTTTATTCATCGTCTTCTTCTGTATCCTCTACCTTCATAATAGGGATAGTGATGTCAAACGGCTTACTGGCAAGACTCTTGCCTTTTGCTTGTTCGTAAATTGCAATGATACCACTTGCTTGCTTTTCTCGAACACCCATACCTTTGTAGTTAGTAGGATATGTGCGTTCAAATGCGTGGTTAATGCTCAAGTGCAGATCTTTGCCTGTTTCAAAACGTTGACTTGCTTCGTAAAACAAATCTTTGAACACTGAATCAGAATATGCGTCTTCTGCAATTAGAATTTCTCGAGCTTTCAAGAATCCCATTACAGTGGGCTCTGCAATTTTATCATTAGGCCAGTATTCTCGATAACGGGCCAACACATAAGTCAACGGGCCGTTACCATAGCTTTCACTACATTCGTACAAGTGGCTAATGTGTGTAATGCAACCAGGAGCACGTTTCTTATATGCTGTTTCGCAGTTGGCATCAGTAACTGCCTTTTCAATGGCCAGTGATGCCTTATCACCCATTTTGCAGTTTTGCTTGTGGATGAAGAATTTTGCCATTGGCTCGCTGTCTGTGTTCAATGCCAGCAACTGTCGGCTCTCTACGTTTACGTCTTCGGTCTCGACATAGAAGCAGGGAATTTCTGTTAGAAGACCATAATAGATCAACCATACAGTCATATGCTGTTGACCATCTGAGCCGTAGTAACGATCCTCTTTAGGATCATAACGACATTGCAAGGGTGTGACACAATTGATGTCCCACTTGCCGTGCAATTTTTTCATATGTTTAGGTTCTGGCCAACGCTGACGTTCATAGTTAATATAAATCTTATCAGCAGGCACCCATGCAAATTTCAAAGTGTTCTTCACACTCTTGGCAATAGCTGTCATCTGCGCTGGGATTTTAATTCCAATTCGACGAGAGCAGGCTTTTGCTACATCTGTGATTGGAACACGTTTATCGGGAAGTCCGATACTGGGGTCAAACGGTGCAAGTGTAGCACCAATATTCTTACTCATAATAACACCTTTTTCTATGTTTACTGTTAGTTTTGGCTACGCCCCAACAGACCAAATAAAATGCTTATTCAGTAAAGTAATTATACTATCAAATATAAGGCAAGTCAATAAAAAAGGCTGTAAAAACAGCCTTTTTGGTAAACCTATTTAAAATGCATTATGCAAAAATTTCCAATGCAGTTCCGCACTCGACACAGAACTTGGCGTGAGCTCGATTCTGTTTACCGCAGGTTACACATTTTGGTTTGTGTTGTACTGTTACTGGTTTGGTAACAGGCTTATTGTCACCCAAGTCACCTACTAGTCTCAATACAATGTTGTGTACAGTTGACTCCAGTGTGCCTACTGTGGTCTCTTGAAACTTTTGTGTACTCTTGCTACCCGGAACTGTGATTCCTACATCGTTCCAATCCATAGTAGCCATACCATCATGTGATTCCATCTTGTTGATGATACCGTTGTCAGCGCAATACTTGTCTACTGCGGCACTCGCTGCCTGTGCAGTAACTTCACCGTTCTTACTAAGGTCAATACTACGCAACATACCACCTACATTGTAACTAGCAGTATTGGTAGTAGCATAAGTGCTACCACTTGCCGTAATCCAGCTGGTATTAAAAATAGGACGTGGAATTTCAAACTGATATTCAATACGAACAAGTCCGTCTTCTAGTTTGATACCACGTGGTCCATCTTCGATAGCAGTAGTACGTTCAATAAACTTGAACTTGTTACCTTCGGAGAGATTGCCGTTTTTAATCCAACGCTCTAAGTCGACAGTCCGACCCGGGTCAATGACCAGTCCGCCAGGAACGACATTCTCTCCGTCGATAAACACATTTACCACAGCACGGGTTGTATTGAGATTTTTAAGTAAGATGCTATATTCGCTGGCAAATGGAATATAGACTGTGTCCTTGAATTCACGTAGGACTTTTGAGTTGGCTTTTATACTCGCAACGAGTTTTTGATTATACATCATGGTTCTTCCTTTTTACGGTACACACTCTAAGTACCTAGTTATTAAAGAGTGTTAGTTGTGGACCATCCACAAATTTATTTATTCTACTGTTAGTCGCTTGATATCTTTTGGCTTTACTTTAATAAAAGTAGTGTGCCAGTTATCTTTATCTTTAAGAGGAAGATCTAGAAATACAGTTACTAAACTACCTTGCTCTTCATTGACCATACCTTCACCGCCGCATGTGCCTACGAATGGAACTCCGTTGTATTTGCCAAACACTCGATCACCAAACGTCCATTTTGCTTTAGGACGATTCAATGCAAAGTATTCAGCTAGATTCATTCTTCATCCTGATCGTTGTGTAATTGATTCTTGAAAAATTCAAGTTGGTCAATCAAATGCTGTACGCCTGGCTCATTCATAGTAAGTGTAGTATATCCCATTGTGAATGCCAAACGATTGTCATCTGTAAGACCAAATGTGTAATACGTCTTAGGTTCCTTTTTTGGCGCAGGCGGTTCAACATAAGGAACTGCTTCAGGCTTTGGAAACTTAACGACATTGTCGTATTCAGCTTCACGTTCTTTACGGCTTTTAAAAAAATCAAACATCAAAGGCTCCATGTTAAAATAACGAGCTACTGGCGGACACACTAGCGGTACACTAAGAGTTAGTATAAATCCTAGTGTGGCAATTTCAGTAAGGCCGGAATGTGTAAATGCCAAACATGTTCCGACCCAGAAATATACAAAGCCTGTCCAGAATAAGTAGTATCCACTACTACGTCCAAATAATTTCATAGTCCTATTTGTCTTCCAAACAAGCAATATACTTCAAACCATTTAGTAGGAGGATTCTCTAGGAAGTAAGGATTAACACGAAATGTTATTTCCCAATCCCTAGAGAATTGAAAGTGCCTGGATCCAAATCTAATGTTGAACCAGAGATTGCTCATTTGGTAACCTCAACACATGTGAACTTCATAACCTTAGTTGTTCCAGTAGCCATTCTTTCAGCAGTTTTGCCGGCTGCTACACATTCTTGTTGAGTTCGGAAACCAGGCACTGAAGTCAGCGCCATGGAATCCTTATCACTCATCATACCAACGTGTGCGAATAGTATTAGAGTCCAGAGCATATTACTTGTTCATCATCAATGCGTTGAAGTTGCTAGGAACAACAATGGTCTGCACCTTGCCGTTCTTAATACCTTCGGAGATGTTTAACATGGCCTGTGCTTGCATGAATGCAATTGAGCTACCACTGTTATTAGCCAATGCTGCCATACGACGCGATTCAGCTTCGGCAGTCTTGACTTCAACTTCTTTCTGCTTCAATTCGTTTTTACTGCGAACTAGCGCATTAGCACTTTCAACAACTGTATCGGCTGGCACAACATTACGAATCAGCACTTGGCTAATCATAATAGTACCGTCAAGTTTTTCTTCAGCCAAGTTGCGAACAATTTCGTCTTGAATAAACTTTTCCATCTCACCACGGTTGTCTGCCATGTCCAGTGCTTCATATTTACGTGCCGCTTTGTAGATAGCATTACGAGCATTTTGAACAATGTAGTTATACATCACGTATGTATCGCCCTTGAACTCTGCGTGGAACGCTTTATTCTTAGTGCTATACAGCTCACTCACTTGCTGTGGGTTAATGTTATAAACAACCACAGCGTCAAAGTCTTTCATAGTTGAGTTGTCTTTGGCTACAGGTGTCATATTTTCTAGCGACACATTAACGTCTTTAATTGGGAATGTAAGAACGTCACCAATTAGTACTTGGTTAAACGTACCTGGAAGCAGTTCTCCACTTTGGACTTGTTTATCAAAGCCAACACGGACACCGACCTCACCAGTTTCGATACGAGTACAACCTGTAGCAAAAACAGCGGCGGCAAGAACGGAGAGAGTAAAAATACGTTTCATTTTAGATAATACCTTGTGTGAAAAGAAAGAAGCAAATAACAAACCCTAGTGCAAAATACAGTGGGCGAAGATAACGATCATTGATCATAAAAATCCTTAAAAGAGAATTACAAGTACAGTCATTAACATTACTGTTGCCAGTGATACAAGTATACTATAACCTGCAGTCTTTGTCAAATTCCATTTGTCCTTACCGTTCAAATTTCTCCAAGCAGTTATGCCAAAGTGAATAAGAGCGGCAAGGATAGCAAATGCTAGCCAAAGTCTAATCATGACTGACCTTTATTTGGGAAAGGCCAAGCACCAGATTGGATTGGCGCACTCGTATAACGGTAACGTTCATTACCACTGTACAACCGGTCGTTGGTGCCTTTCTCAAAGCCTTCACGATAGTCCAATCGTTCACGACCAAACTTGTCGTCTACTGCATTGTAGCTGTTTTGCCATCCTGCTGAGTAGCCTGCGTAGAACGCACTATTACCCAACTTAGGCCCTGTGTATACAGGCTTGCTACCTACCGCAGTAGACTGTACTGATTTTGTAAACGCATCTTCTGGACTCACGTTCAACTCACCAATAACTTCATATCGGCAAGCACGACCCTTAGCATCGTTGTAGTCACTTGGAATGCTTACAACATCACGTGGATTGATCTTAACAATCACTGTGCGAGCACCACCAAAACTAGCCAAGTAGCTCATAGCACAGAAGTGCAAGCCTGTTGAACAAGTACGATCCTTGTTGTCGTCAACATCATGTCGTTCCATTTCAACAACTTGACCGATGCTGTTATCCATTGTACCCGAATGGCAATCTTTATAGTCTTCACGAACTTTCTTGTAAGCAAGGAAGTGACCGTCCGGAGTAATTGGCAAATTGCTCTTTTCCAAGAAGTTATACAGTTCAGTAACTGCTCGCTTGCTTGGGTTCTGATACAAGTTTTCCATAAAGTTGACCATGGGCTCAATAGGAAAGCCTTCTTGCAACATGGCAATCATACGCACTGACAAACCAGTGTTCAGTTCTTTACCTTTCCAGTATAGTGTTTCGCCTTGGATGCTAACATTGCCAGCACCGTAGTTCAACACAACCTTTTTAGGTTCAATAATGTCTGGGAGGGCGTCCCAATCTTCTGCTTTAATTGCGTCCAGCACTTTTTGGTAAGTGATGTGCGTCTTGCTAATGGTATGCGGTTTGTTGTCAATTACAACAACAATGTTACTACCTTGAATCAAAAATGGATAAGCCATTTTAAACACCTTTCTTTTGGTCAATCATCGAAATATATTCTGCAATAGCATGACTGTTATTGCAACCACCTAGACTGCTCAACAATGGATAGCGGCTGTAAATGGCAGTACTTTCACTTACAAGGCTTTTCTTCAACACTTCAATTTCAAAGTTAATGCTATAACGAGTACACATGCGATGCAAACTGTAATCGGTCAAGTCAACTTTTTCTGCTGTTGCCAACTTACTTACAGTCTTAACATAAGGACTGTTTGTATTATTGATTAGCTCCACAATTTGTTTATTATACTGGATCAGCAAGCCTCTGTCAACACTGCTGTACGCCAAATTCAGTTTTTGTGCATCAGTCATTTTGGACAATGTTGAGATGACAAGTTCTTCTACGTTAACCCAATTTTTTTGAGTTTTGATAAAATCCAAATCACCTTTACGCACACCCAAAACATCAACCCGCAGTGTTTTAAATCCGCATCGCTTCAAATCTTCAATAAATTCCTTACCACTGAAGTTATTACCTGCTTTGCTGATTACATTGTAACCACTCAAAGGCAAATAGTAGTGTGTAGAGTTAGTGTCAAAGCCGTCAGCTTTGCCTGCATCACGCCATACCACTTCCTTAGCACGGTAATAACCACCGCGGCCACGTTCTTCCAAACGCAAAATGCTAACGTTCTTACCACTGGCAGAACTTTGAGCACGTTCTTTCTGCAAAAGCGCACTCGCCAGCATGACCTTTGGAGGCGACTTGATAAACTTTAAAAACGCATCAAACTGTGCAGGCTTTGTTTTGTCCACAGGTTCCATAACAAATACATGCGAGCTGTAAGGCATGTCCTTACTGTCTGTATTACGCCAGTGAAACTTAGCACGTTCTGCCGCACCTACTTTAGTATCGTTCTTAATAAAGTATGCACTGTCGCTAACACTAATACGCCATGAATGAATAGACGCCTTAGTAGTTTGATCGTATTCGTGATCAGACTTCATAGTGCTACAGGTATTGCTACCGCGGGCCTTTGTAAAGCCTCGGATTACAATGTTGTACTTTTTAGACAGCGTTGATTCCAAAATCTTAAATGGGATCAAACGACCTGTGTTGTAATGGTTAGGAGTTTGATCAAAGAACACATCTTTAGTGTCTGTGATAAATTTGATGGCCGCAGTGGACATCAAAGTGTCATCACGTTGCTTGTTCAACCAAATTGCACGTTCCCATTTGTTAGTGAACGTCTTTGCCTTTTCTGCAATGTGTACTGCCAACTGAGTATTCAGTGCTTCCAACTTTGCTTTGATTGCGGCAATAGTTTGTGGAATGTATGACAAGCCTTCACGTGACGCTTGAAAGTCTACTTCACCGATAGCAAAGTGAATTTCCAAACCACAACCCAACAAGCGAGACACGTCGCCCAAATCCTTATGGTTAGCTTGCGGCACTTCAATAGGGTAAGCAATATTGCCCATAATGGCAACACTACGGCCTCCATCGTTATGCGAATGCACGCCTGGGATGATGTCGCGTTCTTTGTAAGACACGTCACGGAATTGAAAATCGCTAACACCGCAAACAACAGGGCGCAGTTTAAAATATTTGTAGACATGACGTGCTTCGTCGTGGAACTTACTAAAGTCCCAACGGTCGTTAACACTGAACTTAACTTCCACACCAGTGGGTTCGTCTGTAGTTTCAGTCATCATTTTAGCAATGGATGGCACACCTGCATCGTTAATGAACGCAGAGTAAATACCCTTAACACCGTTTTGGATAGCGGTAACAGTAAAGTTGTCTGTGTAGCTGAATGGGCTCTTACTGCCCAAACCCAACGCACCAATAAACTCGTTGCTATTAGTCTTAGTGGATTCAAAGTAAGTGGTGTAAATTTGTGTCACTTGTTCATGCGACAAGCCAGTACCGTAGTCACGGATGGCGAACCAAGGTTCCAATTGATTGGGCAAATGCACATCAAATGGTGTTTCGTGTTTGCCTGCGGCAGCATGACTGTCCACAGCATTACAACTCAGTTCGCGAACGATAGCACGGACCTTGTTAGCATACAAGCCCGAGCTCAAAATGTTAAATGCTTTTGCCGAATTGCGAATTCGAAATTCACCAATTTCGCCAACATTGCTCAAAACTGCTTCGTTAACTGGAGCATTGTTCAAAATCATTGGAAACCTTTCTGTGTGTGTTTGTTTACGCTATGTATGTATTATAGCGCCATCTGCATTGAAAGTCAAGTCAGAATTGTAGAAAATGGGGCAGTTTGCCCCATTTTGGTAAACCAAATTATGGTTTAAAACGCATCGTAGTAATGGAACTGCTTTTCTTTCACTTTGGTAAGTGTTAGTGCAACCCCGTTCTTATTCATAAAGATGAATGTTCCGTTAGCAGGATCGATCTTTTGGATTTCACCTGGATGGAATTGTGTTTCTTCCCAATTCCAATCTGCTTCCTCGTCATTGTCGTCTCGGTCAGTCCATGGAAGACCTGCATCTGAGATTTTGAATGACAAGTGAATATTGCTTTGAAGTGGGTTGCCCTTCCATTCACGAGACTCCAAGTGCTTTTGGTCAATTGGAATACCTTTGAAGGTCAATTGAGTAGTGTACTTGTTGCCGTCGTCAAACTCTGGCTTGGCGTTCAACATCTTCAATGCTTGCTCCGGAGTTTCGTTGTAGCGGTTCATTTCTTCAACCAATGCCTTCAACATGTCAAAGTTGAACTGATTGAACAAGCTGGCAATAGAGCACAATTTGGTGATGTGTTCTTTAGCCTTCAAATTGTCTTCACAGTATTCAACAATGAATGCCATGTCTAACCCCTTGTAGTCGATCATGTAGTAGATACGACCTGGGCGGTTACGCATGTGTGAGTCAACACGCCACTTGTCATTACAAGTCAACATGAACAGTTTCTTTGAAGGAAACACGCCATCCAACAAAGTTAGAATAGCTTCTTGCTCGTCGCTTGAGTAAACTTTCTCGAACTCGTCAAACAACACAATGCATGGCTGGTCGATAGTCTGCATGAACGCATTAAACTTATCACCGTGAAATGGAGCATTGATAACAATAGTTGGAATGCCTGTCTTAGCACCTTCGATAGATACTGCCTTAGCCAGCAATGACTTGCCAGAACCTTTTTCACCTGTAAGCATTACACCAGTAGTAGCAGGACGATCACCAAACGTATCTAGGATACGTCGGCAGTTAGTCATGTGGTCACCGTAAGTCTTGCCTTTGATCTCAAAGTCGCTGATATGCTCCAAGAACAATTCGCCCGACATGGGATTCTCTTTGATAATGTAGTTACCAGCAGGCAGTGCTTCGTGGAGGTCCAGTGCTTCTTTAGCAGACACTCGGAACTGATTACCTGATTTCAAAAAATATGTCATTTTATTTCTTAGTTTCGATTGAAGATTTAAACAGTAGGCCGCACAAGATCATTAGTCCCCATGCCTGCCACCATCCAATTGCATTAACTCCGGTAACTGCACCAACAAGGCAATAGTTCCAAAGTAGCATTACTGGTAAACTGACTAGCAGTCCAAAACACACAATGAGGCCAACTGCTCCAAAAAGTGCAAAAAGGATTTTCATATAATACTCTGTTTGTTTGTATGTGTTAATTATAGCAGAGGTAAACGATATTGTCTACCCCTGCGTACAATTTATTTGCGAGCGTTTGCTCGAACTTGCTCAAATGTAATTTCCTTCACAAGTCGACCATCACGGTATACTTCTTCCAAAGCATCAGTCCATTCCATACCTTTGTCAGTCCAACCTTTTGGTTGGGTAACAGCAGATTGAAATTCACCTCCGCTTGTCCAAAGTGTCACACGGCCTGCTTTTGACTTCTTGCCCGAGTCAGTAATTGGATCTTTCTGTACGTCTACCCATTTACCGTTAATTTCCGCACTCGAGCATTTCATAGCAAAACGCTGTGTATCACGATCCAGTTGTTGCAACAGAGCACCGCCCATACCAAACGCAATGTTATCAGCACTCCAACCGTATGCTTGGAAGCTACCAAGGATACAACGGATAGTGTGTTCGTTAACGCCGTCACCTTGGATAAGGCGAACGTTGTTCAATACACGGAAGCCTTTATCGTTGGTAGTGTATCCAAACTTGTCTCCTAGGATCTGTACAAGTTTTCTACAAACAATTTCAGGATCACCAGAGTCTGGACGGATGACAACAGTAGCGCCACTATCAATAACTTTCTGGCGAAGTTCTTCTCCCCAAAGTTTTTCGGTAGCGTTGTAGATATCATAACTATCGCTAACCACTGCAAGAATACTACCAGGCTTAGCAAATTGAGTAAGCATATTGTCATAGGCGTTTACTTCGTTGTCTCGACCCCAACTGGTAATAGTACTGTGCTCGGCTGCTGGAATACTAAAGCCAGCAATACCAGCAGAGTAATATTCGCGAGCAAAAAGAATGCCACTAATAGTATCTGTTCCCATAAAGTTAACGAGGTGACTAGCGCCGCCGATACCAGCACTCTCCATGCTAGACACACCCCGAGCGCCAAAGTCGTGCAGTTTAAAATCAATAGTACTAGGGTCACCTGTTTTCTCCAATGCGTCAAGAATGACTTGTTTAATTTTCCAGCTCTGTGTGGCTACAGTAACTGGATACCAAACTGCACGAAGCAGAGCAGTTTCCAACCAAGTAGTTAACCAGAACGCCTTAGGATCAGTATTTTCAATTGTTGCCAAAACATTGCTAACAGGGACCACTGTGCCTTCAGGAACACTCTTAATAACGACAGGAAGGTAACCTCCGTGTGCTGATAGAATGTACTCCCATCCTTCTCGGTTGAAGGGCTCTCCGTGAGCAGTAAGGATCTCATCTGCAATATCAATGTCGGCTTGAGTAATTGGCTCAAGTAGGTATTCCTTAATAAATGCTTGGAGTCCAAACATCACAGTAGAATCGTAGCGACCGCCACGTGACTCAATGTAGGAGTAGACTCCTGTAGTACCTACTGGGTACTGTTTGAACATGCTCACTTTGTATGAGTCAGTATTCAAAATAAGATTTTTTGCGAGTTTCATTGTAAAGTTCCTTTACGTATTATGCCAGGCGTCTATCGCTTGGACTTGTTGTTAGTATAACATAGACCCCATGTCTATGTCAACTAATTTGATTAATAACATTCCTTGTAAATTGTATAACGAGGTTTTGGATACAATTCAGAAAAGTTTTGTTCTTTAATGTACTTGTTCATATCACCAGCATTGAAAAACATCTTGTTAAACACGGTTATGTGCTTACCGTCAATTATTTCGGTTACTGTAAGATAATTGCTTTTTGCGACTCCGGCCATTTTATGCTCCTAAAAAGTGTTGGATAATTTCGTAATGATCTTCAAAACATTCTTCGCTCTTGACCTCAGCAATGGGAACCCAACGTGCTTTTTCTGCATCGTCGGAGCCTTTTACTTTGGGCAATTCGCCATCTGGCAATTGAATAAAGAATGCGTGTGTAATAATGCGACCACGTGGACTACGGTCAATCGCATCAAATACCTTACTGCGTTGAATACTGCCGCGAAGTACTGGAGCTGGTACTTTGATTAGCGTTTCTTCACGCAATTCGCGGATCGCGGCATCTTCAACTGACTTGTCTGTGTTGGCGTTTACATATCCGCCTGGCAATGCCCACAAGCCCTTACCTGGTTCAGCACGGCGTTTGATAAGCAAGATGTGTCCGCTTTGGATCACAACTGCATCAGCTGTACTGAATATTGGAGGATAAGGCAAACTTGCGTATTGCTTCTTGTAGTTGATAACAAACTCGCGTTCGCGGATGATCTGTTCGTACTCTGCTGTTTCTTTGAACTTCATTAGGAAGTCAAAGGTAGATTCTGGAACAACGCCTTTGATAAAGCTCATATTGACATCACGCTTGAAGAACAAGTCTCGAATGTTAACGGCACTTAAAAACTCAATAAGCTCTACGTTTTCAAATCCCCATTGTGGGAACATATCTAAGTAGAATGAACTGTCATCTTTCTTGTGACCGATGATGCCAACCTTGTCGCCGGGCTTAGTGTGTTTGGCAACTAGTGCCTGTACACGAACTGCCCATGCTTGGTCGTTGTAAATTGTATCTGGATTTTCTTCAACGCTGATTAGCATTGAAAGTCCGCCTGCCGCATACTTAATCATCTGTGCTCGTTCAGCACTTGTAAACGGGTTTTTGTAAGTGCGGGGTTGTGCGGCACTACCTGTAATAATCACCAGCTGTTCACAAAGTGCTGTGGCACGTTTGATAATCTCTAAGTGAGCATTATGTATGGGTTGGAAGCGTCCAATAAGGACTAGGGTATCGTATTTTCTAGACATTGAAAAATCCTTTCAATAATGTCAACTTTGCGTCTATCGCATCGCTTTGTTTTATTTATGCTTTAATTATAACATCAAAGCATTCTTGGGTCAAGCTAATTTGGCTCTAATTTCCATATAAAAAGCATGGTACTTTGCCATTCTAGCGATGTCCTTTTCAGTAACACCCTTGAGTCTTCGGATGTCTGTGTTATGACGCAGATCAGCCATTTTGACTCGCATAGCATCTTCGCTAGCAAAAACGCCTTCCTTATATTCTTCATAAGTTTGGCCAGGTTGCTTGGTAAGAGCACGGATGCCAGTGATAACTCTTTCGGTCATACCAGCTTCACGTAAGTCTTTGTAAGTGACATTGGTGTCTTCAATAACATCATGTCCCAGTGCCATACACATCAATTCTTCGTCATCACTCTTTAGGTAGTGCATAACTTTGAGTGGGTGCAGGATGTAAGGATTGCCGCCTTTGTCAAATTGACCGTGATGGGCAGTGGTTGCAATGTGCAACATTTGTGCTAACATTTCGCCTTTTCTCATCTTTTACTCCTATTACTTACTGTACTTACAGTATAACGCAAGTCCGCCAATCTGTCAACCATAAAGAAACCCGCCGAAGCGGGTTTAATGTTTAATACTAATTAGTTAAACGATTTGGTTACTGACACTACAAAAGTATCTTTGTAAAGACGTTGACCATTTATTGTATTAGCAGATTGGAATGTGCTTCCTTGATTGCTGTTTGTGTAATACTTACCAGCAATATTCCAACCTTGCAAGTCATATGCAACACCGACATTGTAGTCTGTATAGTTCAATGATGAGCTGTTTTCAACTAGTGTGCGGCCAACATGACCAACTGCCGACAATTTGCCAACTAGTGGAATTGTTGCGTCTGCCTGTAGGTAGTTAGAACCTTTACTGTTAGCAGTACCAAAGTAGTTGCTTAATGATTGACTAGCTTTAACACTAACCAACTCTTTGTAACCTACACCAACGTACAATTCGTTCGTGTCAAAGTTATTACCACCTGTGGTAGTTGTAGCACGTGGATAGAAATAATTCATAGTACCAACGTCGATTGTAACGCCTTTATAAACTTCTTTCTTAAAGCCAGCGTATACATCTGACTCAACGCCTGCGCCATTTGTATACATTTGACTTGAAACAGAACTGTTCCAGTTACCGACGTATAGCCCACTTGAGTGTGCGTAATCAATACCGCCTTGTACTGCTGGAGCATTTTGGGTTTGACTTACGCCACGGAAACGGTAGTCGGAGGTCAAGCCCAAATTGCCTGTAACCTGTGCTTGGGCAACAGAGATACCTGCTACCATCATCAATGCTAAAAATAGCTTTTTCATATTTGTATTTCCTTTTAATAAAGTGACTGTACGTCACTTGTACATTATATAGTATTGTTGATTCTAGAGCAAGATTTTTATAGTCAAAAGAAACCCGCCGAAGCGGGTCCTACTATTTTGGATGACACGGTATAGTTACCGCGCAAGGGCTGTTTTTTAGGCAGCTAATTCGAAACGCTCAGCGTTTGCGGCGCGAGCCACAGAAGCTGGAACTTCGAAAAACTTGAAAGTAGATGTTTTTGCATTTACTAGATTTTGCTTGATTTAGAGTCATCGCCTACTCAGTTGCCGTCTTCAATATCTCACCCTGTCGAAACCATGGCAGGCCCATTAGTAAGTATGCTAACCGGTATACAAAGCCTTCTGTACACCACGGAGGAATAAATTCCTGCTTATCCGTTAAACTGTCGCTAACATACTTGCTGGTGGACCTGGCGGGAGTCGAACCCGCGTCCAAGATGCCTTTTCTCTAAAGGAATTACAACTATACCGCTATTATACGGCATAATATTTATCCTGTCAAACTTTTTGGTTGTTAAAGCAATAAATACATACATAACATTGGGAGCGAATCAATGGGTGATATTTTTAAAATTATTGGCGACTTAGGTATGCCAGTAGCGGCAGCACTAGCAGGTGGGTACTTCGTGTACCTTACTATCAAATTGTTATTACAAGGAGTACTTGGTTCAATCAAAGGTATGGCCGGTATTATCACAGCACTAGATAACCGTGTCAAAACCATGAACCACGACGTTGTACGTATTGATACTATCGTATCGAATGCATTAGGGTTGCGCCCAGATGTAGAGCGAATTGCTCGTGCTGATGGTAAGAATGATGCAAGAAGGGATTAATTATGTTGTACATTGATTACTCTTGGGACCTTAGTCCAAGTGGTATTAGATTAGATGAAGAACTTAACATAGACAAATTAGGCTGGAAGGCCGGGGATCTGTTCGAAGTTACAAACACCAACGGTCGAGCGATGTTAAGAAAAGTAGATCCTGTAGTAGCATTTGCTAAGGGATATAGAGTAAACTTTGGAGAAGAAAATGGACGTAGTTGAGTTAGTCAATAAGTATGGCTTTCCAATTGTCATGGCAGTTGGAATGGGCTTCATTATCAAGTACGTTTGGGAATGGGCTACAAAGGAAGTTAAACCAGTTATCTCAGAAGCCAATACAGTGCTGATTGCGCTAATTGATCGTATACGTATGTTAGACAATGACTTGATTCGATTGAATCAAAAAGTAAATACAGTACTGCACTTGCGAGGCAAGACTATTGAATATGAACGTGTTGAAGCTGAGAAAGAAATTAATGAAGTTAAACAAAAGAAAGAAGATGATAAAACTGCTAGTGCAGGAGAGTCATAAAGAACACCTACCTTAGGACCGTACTTGTACGGAGGTGTGGCCGGCTGCTGGCTACAAATGTTGGGAGTCGTGCCCCGGAAGACATTTGTAAAGTGAGCATTTTTTACGACTAAATATTCAATGGATAAAATCATAGCAACGTTAGTGATGACGCACATCACAATAGTATGTGTAACATTATACTTACACAGAAGTCAAGCACACAGGGGCATTGAGTTTCATCCCGTAATAAGTCACTTCATGAGACTTTGGTTATGGATGACTACAGGGATGACTACCAAGCAATGGGTAGCTATACATCGTAAGCATCATCAAAATACAGATGTAGAAGGTGATCCGCATAGTCCGCATGTGTTCGGAATTTGGCAACTAGTTTTTGGTGGTGTTAAATTTTATAATCTAGCAGGTAAAGATGCACACATGGTTATGAAATACGGCATGGGCACACCTAAAGACTGGATTGAACGCAAACTTTATACACCCCACCATCGCCTTGGCATTCTCTTAATGCTAGTCATAGACTTATTGTTCTTTGGGCCTTGGGGATTTTTAGTGTGGGGTGTTCAAATGATATGGATACCATTCTGGGCCGCAGGATTTATTAACGGCATCGGACACTGGTGGGGTTATCGCAATGGCGAAACTAAGGACCGCAGTCACAACGTCAGTCCTTGGGGAATTTTAATTGGTGGAGAAGAACTACATAACAATCATCACCTAGATCCTGCTAACCCTAAACTAAGTCGTCGCTGGTTTGAGTTTGATATTGGCTGGATGTGGTTTAAGATTTTTGAATTGCTAAAGTTAGCTAAACTTAGAAACTCTTCGCAATAAACTCTGCTTCGGGGATACGGGTATGTGTATTTTTACTACCTAACACAACAACAATACGTCTTCCTATTTCAGTATCTAGCATCATAACAATACAACCTCCACTGGCTCTTATGTAGCCAGTTTTGCTGACTATGAAGTTATGACGTTTGCCAATAATAGGATTTGTGTTATTAAAAATAAACCACTGTTTCTTTAGTTTAATTTTAACTTGGCTTGTTTTACTAGTTTCAACAATTTCTGGATACTTTGCTGACTCTAAAACAATTTTAATTAATTCTTCAGCTGTGCTGACATTCATTACACTGAGTCCAGTTGGGTCTATATACTTTGTTTTTGTTAGCCCAAGTTGTTTGGCTTTTGCGTTCATAGCACGTATACATTCAACAGTTCCGCCGGGGTAATGCTCGCAAAGCATTAGAGAGGCGGTGTTATCGCTTTTAACCATTGCCAACTGTATTAGTTCTTTGCGTGTGTATGGTTTGATAAAATCATTTAAATCTTGATTTGCATCTAATACAACCATAACAGTCATCAATTTAGTAATACTGGCAATGCTACGCTGTTGCTCAGTATTTTCGCCTTGTATTATTTTGCCGTCGGCACTTGCCACCAACCACGATGTTGCTGTAATTGGCACAGGTTTGGCATTGGAGGCGTTTGCTTGCCCAACATATAAAAGGGCAAAAAATGCCAATAGATATAAGATTCTATACATTTGTCTAGTATACACTCTGTTATTGGCATTGTAAAGTTATTTTTCGTGTGCAACAAATTCACCGTTCCAGTTGTCGCCCAAATCTTGGTGTTTCATAAACTCGCAACGTTCAATCCAAATCTTATAGTACTTGTCCATTTGTCCGCCAAAGTTACCCTTTAGCTTTTTACACATAGCGGCAGCTTCGTCAAACTTTTTAGCTTTGTATAAGTCATGCATTACTTCGTGTGCTATCTTATCTCTAGTGTAATCAACACCACGAGTACGTAACACAGTATAAATTAAGTCTGCTACTGTCTTGCCTTTTGGTTGCAAGTTGTCTAGCAACAAGTAGAAGAAATCATCTTTAGTTCTGTTGTATGTTTCTGCCCCAACAATGGCCAATACACCGTACGCTTTACAACGTGCTTCTAAACGTGCCGCAGTACTAACCATGTCACCTAGAATGTCATAGCTGTGACGTTCTGTTGAACCCATCTCACCGATAAAGCCAATACCTGTGTTACAACCCCAACCCATTGCGGCTGGCGGTAAACCTTGTGCTTCCATTAGCTTGGTATATTCGTCTACAGCATCCAACATTTCTAATCCTACCTTAACGATAGTACGAGCATGATTAGGATCTTCAATAGGAGCACCGTGTATGTGCATTGACGCATCACCTACATACTTGATAACCATGCCCTTGTTATCTAACATTGGCTGACTGATAGCATCCATGTATCCGTTCATGTACTTGCCTAGCCCAGCGACGTCATCTCCATAGTGTTCGCCAATTGGTGTAAAGCCACGTAGGTCACTAAACATAACACTTACGTCTTTTCGCACACCACGCTTGATTAAGTCTGGATCTTTTTGTAACAGCTCTACTACTTCTTTTGAACAGTATCCAGCAAACTGTTTCTTAATAGCTTGCTTCTGTAAGAACTCGCTTACAAACTTAACGCCATAAGTATGCAGAGCGACAAGAATAAGACCAAACGAGATTGCTGTCGCGTCTGATAAGATGAGCCAGCTATTGAAAGCGTACATAGTACCAGGAATGATGGCACCAACAATAACCACAGTAGCACAAATGCCAACATAAGTCCACCTCGATAAGAAAATTAATAAAATGCCAAATGCTAGTAATGCTAAAACTTCAACTCCCTCGGCATAGTCGGGACGTTGTATAACTACTCCATTAACCATTGTGCCTATTGCGGCTGCTTGTACATCCTGTGGCCATACAGCGCCCTTGCTTGTTGGCACTGGATTGGCAATACCTGCGGCTGTTGGTCCTACGATAACAATAGCGCCCCCAAAATCTTTAGGTAGCTCCATTAGACTTACCTGTTTATTTTCTTGGCTCCAGTCAATCCATACACGACCCAACGCATCAGTAGTAATTGGACCAAATTTAGGAATTCGCATTTTTTCAACACCACCAGCGAATAGCTTAATCTGTGTTGTTGAATCTCCTGCTACTACACGAAGTGTCTCCATAGCAAGGCTTGGATAGATATCTCCGTTAACTGTAATGACTAATGGTAGTCGGCGATTAACACCGTCAATTTCTTCTTTAGTATGAGTTGTGCCAACTCCTATGGCATTATTTTCCAACATTGGCACATTGGCAATTAGACCACCGTACGGAGTAATGCTGTCTACAAATTCTGAATTGATAACTGCTGTTCCAGGCTTGCGTGGACTGTTCTTAGTTTTACCCTCGTAAGGTGTTGATGAAAGAACTACAGGATATTGTTTTAGGGCATTTGCGAGAACAGCATCGCCACCAGTACGATCAGACTCAGCCATGATAACATTGAGCACAACAAGCCCAGCGCCACGATCGTACAAATCTTTAATAATCTTAGCATACTCTGCCCTCGGTAATGGCCATTGGCCATACTTATCTAAACTAGCTTCGTCTATGTTAACTGTATAGATATTATTTTCTGTAGGTGCTTTGCTAGTAATTAGTGTATCAAAATAACGTAGCCTTACACTTTCAACAAATGTAGGATCTGCAACACGTATGCTCAATACTAACGCTAGTGTTAGTAGTGCAGTCCAAGGGCTTAACAATGTTTTCTTAAATTCTATTTTCATGATGGTCTTCTTACCTCTACATCGTGCAGGGAACCGTCTTCTTGTGTCCAATTTGGCAACAGCTTACTAAAAATTCGACCATATACTCCTGATCTACCACTAGACCCTTGTATATCATATTCTATCACTCGAATTTTGTCGTTGTATTTTACTATAAAATCTTTTATTATATCAGTGATTGCTGATATAACTTGTGCCGCATTACCAGTTCCGAGCATGTTAACTTTTCCGTTGCCGGTGAAACTGATCTCCCAATAACCGCTGTAGTCGACTTCTTCGTTTTCGGCGTCGTCATCATAACCTATTTCATCGCGGTCCGCATCTACGTGATCGTATTCTGAATTGCTGGCCCTGAAGTCGTACTCCACACCACCCACAAAAAATTCAGCGTTGGCGTAGCGTTCTCCGCGTGAGGTCCATTTCCACGGAACTGAAGTCGCCGCCATTATTTCGTCGATTCTCATTCTCGTCTGTCCGTTTCAGGACCCTTTGGCATATGATCCTTGCCGTAGCTAATCTTACTACCTAGTATTGCTTCCAATGCAACATGTAACGCTGGTCCTGACAAATGTTTACGTAGCCAACGTTCTGCTAAATTATTGATAACCTTTTCATTAGCATGTACACGCCCACCGCCTTTAATCTTATCATGTACATAAGCATGGCAAGCTTCGTGTACAGCAACGGCAACATCCTTGGCTGCTTTACTTTCTAAATTTGGTACATTGATACTTCCGCCTGGACCAGATTCTTCAGTATCTCTAAACATGGGTGGTTCATTACTCTGGTAAACATAATACATGCCAGGCTGTAATTCATTATCGTCGTCTGTTACTCTGTTACTGCCTAGGATATTTCTGATAGCATCATAGCAAGTCCAAAGTGTTGGAGCAGGTGCGCCGCCGACTTGTGTTGTTGGCAGCATGGGTTTGTCTTCAGGATCGAAGTCCCCATACCGTTGTTTTAATTCGGCATCGCCGGCTTCTGCTTCAGATAGTATTTCGTGTATTTTCATATAAATTATTTATCGTAAAAAAAGCCTGCCGAAGCAGGCTTGATAAGCGGTGTATATTAGAATCTGTAAACTACACCTGCTGTAAACACATTAGAACCACCTTGCTTAGTTTGAAGTCTATCAGCACGAATGTTAAATGTTAGGTCGTCTTTCTCTTGTTGCATTCCTACACCAATTTGATTAACACCATCTGTATGGTGCAATGCTGTAGCATTGAACATGTCGTATTTGGCTACTAACCCAACAGTTCCAAAACCGTAGTTGTCATTAACAACACCAATTTTATTGGATACTGTTGTGCCGGGTAACACTTCTATTGCGCCATTGTAGCCAGCAACTTTACGAGTTCCGTATGTTGCGCCAATTACTGGACGAACGATTTCTTCAGGATCTAATGCCGGACCTACTGCACGTAATGTAATGGAACTATCTCTTCCTGACGTCTTACCTGACACGTTAGGTAACGAGCGATTAATTGGCTGCGTCGCTAATAATCTATTATCGCCGGATGTATTGACAGTTACTGTAGGAGTTGCACTGGCATTGTAGTCAGTCATACTGTGCTGTATAGTACTGCTTAAATCAAATCCGCCAACATCTTTCTTAGACAATGTTGCACCTAATTGAACAGTATCTGCCTTAACATTGCTGTTATTGCCAGATAAGTATGTGTCGAGTTTATTAACACCAAAGCCTAATGTCATATCGCCTTCGATGTCTTTACTATGTCCAACTCCAAACAAATTGGTGTAACCTGCATAGCCATCGTTCTGGTGATCATAACGTTTGTAGACAACTGTCTTACCAAACTCAGTACCTCTAGACATCATGCTGTGTAGTTTGTTTACTGTTTGAACTTGGTCAGTTCTTAAGTTAACTGACACTGCGTATTTGGCATCACGTCCTACGCTGTCACCTGTTACTACATCATAGTCACCTGTAACTGTTGATGATTCATCGGCTGTAGCACTAGCATCAGCATAAACACTTCCAGGAGCAAAACTATCTGCTGTAGTTGTGGATACAACTCTACCGTAAGTAAAACGTGTAGGTGTAGTTACAGTGTATAGTTCATTGGCTTTAATAACTCCTGCGGCATTTACAGTTATTGATTTACCGTTGTTTATTGTTGTTGGAGTTGACTTGGTGTTAATTAAGCTACCTGCATCAATTCCATTAGACACACGTTGTATCTCACCAATAACTTCAGATCCTATTTTTGTATCTAACACACCCTTAGTTACAGTTCTAGTAAAATCTTCAACCTTAATTACATTGTAAGTTTCATCAACAGTGGATGTTGTATTAACTGTGCTGGTTGTATCTGTATAGCTACTAGTAGGAGCAAAGTCGTCTGTAGTTACAGTAGTAGTTGACCTTGCGTAAGTAAACAACGTTGGGGTTGTTGATGTTCTAGTGATCAGTCCTGAAGTAGTTGCAGATCCTGTACGAATAGAGTAATCAGCATTTGGTGTCACTGTAGGAGTAGCCAATGTTACTGTGCCAACATCCACATGTGTTCTGGCAGCACTGTTAGGCGCCACAGAAGTTGCTACATCGTTATGCGTAGTGTCTACAATGTTTGAATAATATTCTGATACAGTGATAGGAGATCCAGCTGCCGAAGTTGTAGAGTTATCGCTGTATGTAGTAATTACCGTAGTTGGAGTAGTAGTTAATCGTCCAACACTAGTGTTTGCTACATTGTTAAATGTTCTTGTTAAGAAGTCGCCAGCAATCAAAGCAGAAGATGTTACTACACTGCCGCCTGTACTATCTAAGAAAGATGAAGTACCATTTGTTGTTGAGGTACTGACCACAGTCACTGCTGGAGGAGTAGGCGTTACTGATCCACCACTTGTGTCTGGCGCACTAGTTCCTGGGTTAGGAGCAACAGCACCAAAGGATGTTCCATTCAATGAAGTCGTTCCAACTACTTCGTCAACATACAGTACAGGACTTAATGCTGTGTCATCTAAGTTGAACACACCAAAACCTAATAAGTAGTTGCCAGTCTCAGTTACTGAATAAGTGGCAGTTTGCCAGCCAGTTGAGCCGTAGCTACCTGTTGAGTAGTCTCCTGTACCTGGGTTGGTAAATCCTAACAAAGCGTACTGACTTGTATAGTTGTTCAATACCGCTGTGGTAGACGGACTATCTATCTTTACCAGTGTAGCAATTGATCCGTCATTGAACGGGACGTAATCTGTTGAGATATATTGCCATGCCAGTGAAAATGTTTGTCCTGCTGTTAATGCAACAGTCTTACTGGCCCACGATGCTGTAGTAGGATTGCCTTGGCCGTTGCCCGTTGTTTGCGCCTGTGTAGTAAGTGTTGTTTGTATACCAGTGGCACTAGACGACGTTAGACTTAGGGCACTGGTCATATCGCTAAATGACCCGGTAGCTATTGACAACTTACCCATGTAGCTACCGTAGGGATTAATTGTCCATGTATTTGACCCAGCTTGTAAAGTTTGAGAACCAACAGCACTAAGACCGTTGCCGCTCCAGCTTCCGATATTTCCATCTTCAAAGCCAATGTTCTGCGCCATTGCAGACTGTGCCAACATCATAGCCACAAATGTAGCTAAGATTTTTTTCTTAAATTTCATAGTTTTCGCTCCTATTTGAAAATTAATTTTGAGTGATAGTAATCATACTAGTCGCTCCTTTGTTTATGTTTTGTATAATAGTCTGACCATCTTGAATAATTGTTAGTGTAGCACTCCTATTCGTGTCAAATGTCACTGTTGCATTGTGACTCGCTGCCTTATACAATGTTACCTGACTAGCATCATCATTATAATAATACATCAACCCTAGGGGCTTATTGTAACTGTATCCGGGTAGTATTGGGTCGTCTAATTCATTTGATAGAAATGATCTATTTTGTTTGTCCAAATCACTTTCTGTGTAAAATTCTAATAGATCAGCGTTTAAATCATTTCGATCTAATGCTTTATTATCATCAAGTTTGTTTTCTTCTAGTCCATTAAATTTCAATAGATCAATATTCAGTTCGTTAAAATCTAACCCAGCACGATCTCGTTTAGTGTTGACACTATCGTCATTTACTTCTGGCGGTTTGCTAACAATTAACAAGTTATTAATGTTGGCTTGATCTATTTTAACCACTGCAGGCTCGCTTGGTCGGGTATACGCACTATTAACTAATGTTGCTTGGTACGGCACGTCCAATAACACTATTCCGGCTAATGTGCTAACTTCAATAGCGCCAGTGACACATGCGCCTTTGTCATCACAACTAGGCAATAGCATGACAAGACTTCGACCTAACTCGTCTACAGTCATACTAAAATCAGTGCCCCGTACTGCGATAGTTGCTGTTGGAGTTTTTATTGCGACTTGTTGAGGATTGTTTTTAGCAATCTGACCACTAGCATAACGAGCAGTACCCAGCGCCATATTAATAGCTAACTTGCCTGTACCTTTTTTTGGGTCATAGACAAAATCATCAATAATCAACTTACTCTGTTCTGTAATTTTAACAGTAGTTGCATCATCAAAAGTAATTGTTGCCTTAGCCTTTGCTGTGCTAATAGCATCGTTCATTTCTACGCCCGTGTTGATGCTCGAGGATAAACTTTTCTTATCTCGTACGATCTCTGTTGGGCCCGACTGCTCAGTAACCTTGCCCACACCTGCAAACCCGTTAATCGGTTTGAGTAACAGAAATATTATTATTAGAGCCGTTACTGTTGATAGATGCATTCTTAGCCATGCCGCCAGTTTGTAATAATGTAACCAAATTTGGTGTACCTGGAGTTCCACCACCTGCTACTGTGATATCAGCTGTATGCATACCTGCACCGCTTGTAGTATGCGATACGTTATTATTACTACCTGCAATATTGATAACACTAGACAACACATTACCGGCTAACATCTGCGTGACATTATTATTGTTACCAGTTACATTATTAGTAATAGTATCAGCAATACATGTTTCGCATTTGATAAGTTGGTTGTTTCCAGACCCGTCAGCTGACACGTTAACAATAGTTCCTGTACCTTTAGTCATGCTGTCCAGCACTAAACTAAGAGTGTTGCTTGCACCAATTTGAGTTACCGTAACGACGTTGAAGTCGCCTTTAATCATTGCCGGAGTTGTTGAACTTGTTTTTGCAACGTCTCCGTTGACTAGGTTTCCTGCGCCCGTTTGTGTTATACTTACAGTAGCATTATCGCCCACCTGTTCTACGTACACATCATTGGCCCATGCTCCCGATGACAACATTCCAGTTGCCATTAGTATTGCGAATACTTTTCTCGACAATCCGCCACCGCCTTTTATTCTTTTAATCATTTTACTTCGCTCCTTGATACATCGCTAGATTGTATCGTTGTTAGTTTACTTCTTGATCTATTAAAGGTGCCACCTTTTTAAATCTCCAAATACCCTTCTTCTCGCCTTGTATTATCATATCATATACTGCCTGTTCGATAGCTACTCGAACAGCATATGTTGTTGGTTCATTTAATGCCATACCATTTTCTAATTCTAATGCTTTAGTTCCCGCATCCACAAACCTTAATACACCAACGTTGTGCTGTGTGCTGTAAATAGTTTTACTCACAGCGTTCGACAGTAGGATCTCTCCACTATTCACGCTTATCAGTCTCAAACTAATCACAACTTCATCAACACGGTACTGCTGACTTCCACCGATGCCTAAAAATCTAGCACCGTTACCTCCACTGCGAATATTGCTGTCATAGCCAATAATCCCACCTTCAATCATTATACCTGCCACTGTCATTGGTTTAAGTTGCTTCGCATCCTTACCTTCGTATACTTCACGTTGGTTACGGATCAACTGTCGTTCTTTAATAAGATTATCTAATCCTACACGCTCTACTACTTTAAACCAATTCTTACTGTCCTGCAAGCTCTTGATTAAGAATACTTCAGACCCCTGTGTTACTGCTTTACTAAACAATGCTAACTTGTCGTTTGGCTTCATTTGTCCAGTTTTATCTTGGAATCCGTAAACTGCAATAGTCATCGGAGGCCCATCCAAATCTGGTATCACCTCAGTTAAGCTCTGTCGCGGTTTTAACACTACAGGCCCCTCTTTTTTCGCCATGTCCATATGTACTGCGGCGCATCCGGAGAGCATTATTGTAAAAAATATTGCTAGTATAAGTCTCATATTAGAATGCAAAGCTCGCTATAGGTACAATTATTTCAGTGGTGCCAGTGGGTGCAACGATAACCAACTTTACTTGCCCTAATGTGGTATCTTTAGACCATGTTATTGTTGTACCTTGAAACTCCATAGTTCCAGTATTACCGCTAGTTTCGGCAAACAACTGATCTGCTAATTGCTTAGATAATTGTGCGTAGATACGTGCTTCTACGTTGACTAGAAATTTAGCTAAGTTGGTACTCTTGGCGGCAGTTTCTGCTTTGGCAATTGCCGCCGCCTCTTCTGATTTTATCTCTTTCTTCTTGTTTTCTTCCAACTGATGGATCGACAAGACGTGAGCCGAGAACCCATTGCCTGGTATAAAGGCTGGGCTTTGGAAGTTATGTAATAGTTCAGCTGCCGACACACACGTAGGCAACAGTACTAGTAATAATAGTTTTTTCATGGTTTTCGCTCCCAGAAGACTTATTTCTCTACAAAGTATTTAATCTATAACAAACTTTAATAACATTAGCAGATTAAAAAAGGACTCCTAAGAGTCCTTTTATGTATAAAAATGTTGTTTTATTATTGTTTTGGTAGCACTGTTGCCAAGTATGCAGGTGATGCACTTTGTTGGCTATCGTTAAAGTTAAAGCCTGAAGTTATTTTAATATCTCCGCTGGCTAGTTTACCTAATAGATCTTTACCGTGGCGTGCAATGCTGTAATCCAATGATCTAGTGTTTAAGAACAGTATAGATTCAACACCGTTTTCTCTATTATAGCTTTCGTACGCTAAACGTGTGTAGGCCAGCATCATAGCATCAACATCAATAGTGCCATCATCATACAGTGTATTCCATACGATGTCTTCCAATTTAACACCCTTAAATCTATTACCTTTGCTGTCAGTGTAGCTTTGTTCAACTTCAGACAAGTTAGTAATCAACGCATTAAACGTATCTGCAAACAAATCGTAAGTCAATTCGGGAGTACTATATACTAGAATTTCCTCATTTAACTTGTTAAGGCCTTGCTTGTTAAAGTTATATTTCGCGGCTTCTTTAACACCTTTTTTAGTCTTGTTAAATGTGTTAGCACTGAAGTTAGCACTTGTGGTTTCAACAGCATCACCCTTCTTGGTAAAGCTGGTCCATTTCATGTTCTTTGGTGCACCTTTTTTAACAATCCGTTCAATGCCAGCTTTCCATACAGGCCATGCCGCTGGTCCTTTAAGGATCTTGTCACTGTTTAGTCTACCACCAGAATCTGCACCGGCTTTGATTTCAAATTCTTCGCCGCCTACTTCTAAGTCGCCCTTGTCTTTTGCCTTGTTACTTGGACTTCCCATCATACATAGTGCCATTTCTCCAGGACCAACAGCGCCACTAGTTTTGCCTGGGCTCCAAGAGAATACTTTTTGTTTTGCAAACAAATCAAGCATAGGTTGCCATTCTTGATTTACGTGATCTCGTACATTGCCCCTATCCGAGCTTACTAGTGATAGCATGTCAATAACATCGCCATCTAAACAGGCCTGTAAGAAGTTCTGTATTTCCTTCTTATCTATTTGCTGATTTTGTTTGCTGATATCTAGCACCATTGAGAACAGGGATTGTCTAAATGTTGTGGTAAAGTTTCTAGCATTATCATGCAACGATTTTGCTCTGGCGCTTAATGCATCATATTCGTCTGGCTTAATTGCAACGTAGTCTTGTACTTTGTTTCCTAGAGCAACTAACAAGTCGTTTACTGTTTGAATAAACTCCTCTGCGGCTCTTAACTTCTCTGTGGTGATTTTAAGTTCTGAAGCAACATCTTTAAGTTTCTTAAGAGTTGCAACCATCTCATCTAAATTCTTTGTAAGGTCTGCTGTAATACGTTTTTTAATCTCAGCAGGCATTTTTAAAGAATCATAATATGTAATATTTTGCCTTGTTTCTTCAATAGCTGCCTGTAACCTTGCCGCACGTTCCTCAGTGCCAACAATTGGTTCATCTACTGCTAGTTCTTCAGCTTCTTGAATTGCTGGTTCTTCTTCGGCAGGCTCTTCAGTAGGCTCTTCAACAGGTTGTGGCTCAACTAACTCTTCTGGCGAAGCTTCTGGTGCTACTGGTTCTAATTCAGGTTGTTGAGCAATTTCATCTTCTGATGGTGCGTCATCAACTACTGCTTCTTCTGCCTTACCAGTTGCAAGTAAATCACTGACAAACTGTGCAATCCTGGCATTAGTAGATTCTAATTTATCTGCAAGTTTATCTAAAATCCCAGCTTTTTCTTCAGGAACTTGACTAGCAATAGTGCTAATAAGATCCAGCTGATTAATAGCTTTTACGGCAGATAAGTCAGTTACGTTACTAGTATCTGTTTCAATTAATAATGGTTTAAACTCGGTATATCTCATAGTCTAGTATTTAGTGTATTTCAGGGAACAAGCAATCCTGAATGAACACTGCTACATCGTCGTCGTTTAGCCCTAAACTGGACATGACTTTAGGAGTATGCGGGTTTTGTTTTTGATTCTGTGCGTAGTAATTCTGTGCATCTTTGGTATTGACCGCTTGACCTTTAGATTCGTCTACACATTCCAAATAATGATTTATTACAATGTGTGCCAATGATTCAAGTTGCTTTAGTTCGTCACCATCACTAACATTACCTGCGGCAATCATTCCTGGACTAAAGATACGTTCTGCCCAATCTGGAAGTTTACGTTTCTTGTTCCATTCATACCTTTCAGCTTCTTCACCAAAGTATTGGATCATTGGATGATTAGCATCACCTGCAGGACTATAGTCAATAAAGCATCCAGTAATTTTGTTTCTACCTGCTACTACATCAAAACCAAAGATAGGAGCAGGATTATCTAAATGCGGGAAAATGCAACAATGCATCATCCATAATCCCTTAGTCTCACGAGCATCTACAACATCAATGTGTGCTCGGCGATATCGACTGCTGGCCCAAACTTTGTTGACCCAGCCAGGTTGATTGAATCGATCCATACCAGGTTCATGAATTATACTGCCAGTTGCATAAAACTGTGACTCAAAATATTGCTCAATTTTAATTAGCGTGTCCCAAACATTACTCTCCATGGTACAAGTCTCGCATCATCTTAATAGCATACTCAAATGCCACACGAGCCTCATCACCTAAGTCGTCTGTAAGTGTTACACGAATGGCCATCTTCATAGCATCGGCGTTCTCAAAGTCGTAGAACTTGCCACTGCTGATATGTGCTACCTGCTTCTTAATGATTTGACCACCGAATAGGTCGCCCATATGGCGGCAGTATAAATGCGCCTTAACAAGATGTTTGCGTTGTTCATCATTACCTAGTTTGTGTAAGTATGCTTGGTACTCAAGTGTTGCAGGAGTTAGGTAACAGTAACTACCATCATCCAACTCTAGGAAGTCTGCAAGTATTCCCTTGAGGCGAGGTAGTGCTGGCATTGTGACAAGGAATCCTTGACGCTGACAATACCATTCAATGGGGTCATAAATTGCAAGTAAGTTATACAGATAGTTCCTGTAGTCTTCCTTACCGATCTTGCCGCTAAGTAACATCTTAGCGAACGTTGTTTTCTCTGCTTCGTGATGTAGATCTTGTGTAATCTCTCGTAAGCTCATTCTTCTTCCAATTTAATTTGTAATGGAAAGCCACTTGCACGAGCAAGTTGTGTTGACTCTACTGCTTTTGCTTCAGCAATTTCAAAACCATAGGTTCCAGCCACACCACTGCCGTCTTCATGAATTTGCGAAGTGATATTTCTAGCTACATCATCTGTATGCTTAAACACTTCAGTAAGTATACTGATTACAAAATCCATCGGGGTATGGTCATCATTTAGTAGGATAACTTTCCATTTTTTAGGCTCTTGTATTTTTTGTTTAATTTTTTCGTCTAATTTAATATCTGCTGTGGTCATAGTTCTCTCCAGAAGTAGGGGAAGTTTCCTTCCCCTTATTATATTACTTAACCTCGACGATGTCAATCAAGCGTGGTTTCTTATCCTCAGGGATAATTCGCTCAATAGCAATCGACAAAATGCCGTCTTTAATTTCGGCACCCTTAACTATCATGTGTTCAGCCAATGTAAACTGACGGACAAAATCACGGCTGCTCAATCCCCTGTGCAGGTATTGACGCTGTGCTGGTTCATCAGATGGTTGACTTACCCCCTTGATAGTAAGTTGCTCTTGGTCAACTTCAACAGTGATTTCATCTTTCTTGAAGCCTGCTACTGCTACTTCAACAGAGTAATGATCATCATCTGTTTTTACTACATTGTAGGGTGGATAGTTTGTGTTAAGTTGATTTGCGAATCTGCTCTCAAATGTGTCAAACATTTGATCAAATCCTACAAGTGCTCTGTTTAGAGCTTGTGTGTCGAATCGTGTTAATGCGTTCATAGTTTTCTCCTTTAGTAAGCAAGAACGTGTTGGGCAACTCGCCCATTAAATGCAACCCCAACCGGGCATTGCATGAAATTATTTATGTCAGATTTCTTCTAAATTCTTAATTGTGGACCACTTTTTTAGCTTTTCAATTTTAGCCTTAGTAGCTATTTCCAATGCATCTTGAGTTATAATGCCCATCTTTTCCAAAATGCATATCATAGCAAGCATGTCGCCCAACTCTTCTTCCAAGTGTTCGCGGTTAGTTTTTGGTTTGCCGGGCTTATAGTTGTTTAAGCCAAAGCGACTGATTTTACTAACTGCTTGGATTACTTCTGCACATTCTTCCTGCAGAATATCCATCACTTCTTTAACGTCTGAATTCATTCAAACTTCCTTCTCATTTTCTTGAACATTGTTTGAACTCCAATGGCCTGTCGTCGAGCATCTTCTAAAGCATGATGCTTATATGCTTGTGGCATTTCTGGATCCATGCCTAAGTCAAACAGGGTACGTGTATCTCGAACATCCCAGAAGTTCCACGGGAATGGTTTGCCCATCTTTCGAAAGTAATGTTCTAGGATGATAATATCAAATGTTGAACCGTGACTCCAAAAACGACTGGATCCCACACAGAACTTGTAAAACTTTTCTAATGCTTCTTTACAGTCCACACGATTGTCTGGATTGAATGCTTCGTCCTGTGCGGCTTTATCTTGATCCGCCCACCATTTGATTGTGTTGTCGTCCACATAGGGATCAGCGAAAGTGCATGTATCTACATCAATGCGTAGATAAAGTTCGTCGTATACCTCATAGCCATTTGGGTTGAATGTCACTGCGCCCAGAGTAAGAATCTGAGCGTTTGGGGTGGTAGCTAAAGTTTCCAAGTCTACCATTAAATGCTTTGCCATTATAGCCTTTCGTGTTATGTTTAAACTATTATAGCATAGTTGCAACAATAATCAAACCATATTGGTTAATAAAGTTTTTTAGGTAATTGCTCTTTTTCCAACTTTTTCTTATAACGCTGGACTGCGGCTGCTTTTTTGCGTTTGCGTTTAGTTGTTGGTTTTTCGTAGAACTCTTTTTTACGTAGTGATTCTAACACTCCGTTATCTTCTACTTTCTTTTTGAATCTGCGTAAAGCTCTAATCGCATCTTCACCTTCTCGTACATATACTTTTGTCATTGTTCCTCTTCTTCCTCGTCATCGTCGAGTTCATCGTTGTCTGTTAATTGAGCTACGATTGCATCTAAGTTGTAAATCCTATTTTTACTAATAAGTCCATACGGAGTTATTTCGTCACTAGTTATATAGTGTGTATTAGGTTGTGCTAACAAAAAAGTAGTAAACAGTTTAGTAGTCGGATCACAGTTATCAATATCGACGATTGTAATATCGGCCTGCATTGCTACACTCAACAACCAGCTAATATCAGTTTCATTTTCATCATAGATAAAAACATTAAGTTCATCTATGTTATGACTTAAAATTGTTTGAAATTGTTGTTTGACATTCAAAGAAGGTTTGACCAATAAGTAACTCAAATTTAAATTGAACAACTTATCAGGCGGTGTAATAACGTTTATTTTTCCTAAGTTCATTTGTTAGCTTTATTTTTAATTCGTTGCCAGATGGATTCTTCAGATTGCTCGCTGTTTTGGACGTAGGTCACTGTCGAGTCTTCTTCACCTGTTGATCTTTCTGTTTGACTATGTAAGTCATTTTTTTTTTGGTCATTGGGTTCAATGACTTCAGTGAGATCTGGTCTGTTGCGTGGAAAGTCGGGATCAGGCGTTAGCTTGTTTACCTCGGTTTGCAACTCAGGAAAAATTTGGTAAGTTGATGCGATCTCTTCCTTTCTTTCCTGTGTTGTGTCTTCCCACGGCAATGTATTGATGATGCCAAGTTGTTTTAGTTTTTCATGATGCTTAATAGTATCATCAGGGTTCTCAGCCTTCCATTGGGACTTTGCTGATTTTTCCTTTTCTACTTCTTTCTCGGCCTCTTCGATCATTTTGTTCCATTGTTCTAGTGGTATATCTTCTACCACTTCTACAGGCTTTTCCTCTGTTGCTGTTATATCACCTCCTAGTGCAGTCAACGGTGTTTCGCTTGGAACTTCTTCTGTGTGTGTTTGTTCATATCCATAGTTATCCTTAGGATGTTCACCATGGTCAATAAATTTTTTGATAGCTACTTCTTCAGGAGCAGGTTCCGCAATTTCTTCTGCTGTTGGCTTTTCTCCGACATCTGCAACATACGGATCTGGAGTATGTTCTTCATCCTCTTTCTTCCAACCAAATGTCATTTGTGCAGCCAACAACATGATAACTGCTAATGGATCAAACACTACAATGATTGTAATAATAACCCAGGTAACTGCTTTTTCTAAAACAGTCTCATCAGTCTCGCCGTATACAAATGCCGCAATATATTTTAACGGACCAACTTCTGCTTCCACCTTACGTACTTCAGCGGCAATGGGTGCCCGTTCTTCACTAAGCTGTGTAATTGTTTTCTGTTCGGCTGTAATCTCAGAAAGTAATCTAGTGCGTTCTTTGGCCTGCCCTCTACGTAGCGCAACTGCCTTGTCCGCACCTTTTTCATCTTGACTTCGACCCATAACTTGGTCCACAGCCTCATCCATTTGTTTGAGTGCTTTGCGGTTAGCATCGATGTTTTCCTTTGCTGTCTTAATCTTCTCGTCGTAAATTGAAATCTTTGATATTACATCGCCCGACACTAAACTTTGATCGCTGTGTGCTTTTGATAAAAATCCAAAGATGCCCATTGATGTAATAAGCATTAACACAATTACCGCAGTAGTCATGTAAATTTTCATTAATCTCGGAGCACGGCTCCAGTTTGCTTTTAACCAACTAGCGCAGACAAGTTTAGCAACTTCTAGTGTAGTACCCATCACTATGATAGGAATAACAGCCGCAGAGAAAATAGCAGCCAAACCTACTACGGAATAGTAGATTGCGACTGCTGAAATTGTTAAACCAGTTAGTAGTAGTAAGAACGCTAAAGCCATAATTTATTTATCAGCAAAAACCCATGTATTTGTGTTAGTTTTATAACAAGCCCATTCTTCAAATGAACGCTGATCTGATTTTAACGTAATTACACTGTAAAGTCTACGGCACATATCACCATTTAAGGTAGTAGTTACCATCACTTGTACTTGACCGGTATGATATCCATCATATGAATACCATGTAGTTACTTCACCGTTGTCTAATCTGTTTAGCGCATGGAAGACAGCTTGTTGATGTTTAAGACTGTCTTCTTTATTCAGCCGACTAAACATGCTTCGGTAGATATTGAAGATCAGTGTTGGTGCGTTAGTTCCGTAAATTTCAGTTTGATATACTGGCTTATCCCAACTATTGGCATAGGCTGTATTACTAATGAATATTACGGCCGTCAATAACTTCCCAAGTACCATCATACTTTTGGCAAGCATATCCTCTCCCTTCAATTATACGACCGCTTGGCAGTTGATGCCTATACGGTGATTCAAAACATTGTTTTGCCACACCCATTTTTTTAATGCCAATTTGTTCAATAGGGTCATCATTGCACCTGACCACTGTTTCACTAGACACGGTGTCCTTGCCCTGCTTACGTATCTCTTGGCTGGTATGGCAGTATTGTTTGTGTTGCTTTGGAGGAGCACTACTGCACCCCACCAAAGACAATACTGCTAGGCCTAAGATGATTGCTTTCATCTCAGTTACCTTTTGATTCTTTAATCAATTGATCAAATGTAGCCTTAGGCATTTTTAGACGTACAAAAGTATAATGACGTTCGCCCATAGTAAACTGACCTTGCTCACGTTGCAAGTGTTCACGAATCGCTGTGTCACTTACCTTGTAAGAAATTACAGTACGGGTTGACTTCTTGTCATCAACAAACTTAATTTCAGTTTCGCTGTTTACTTTTGAGTTAATGCGTTTTGCAAAGTTGTTCATTGCAATAGCATACATCTGTTCTTCAGCCGCTTGTGCATAACGACTTTCGCCTGCACCACAAGCATAGACCATATCTTTGCTCCACCAGAACCAACCTTCAACTCCTGATTGAGCACAGTCTTGATACCAGCTAGGCTGTGCATACGTTTTACGGTCCTCGACGGTCTTCATACCTGAACAGGCAGTAAGCGCCGCAACGATTGGAATAAGGATTAGTTTTTTCATTTTGCCAACTCCTGACTTTGAGTTTTAACGGTGTCAACACCTTTATCAAGCATCTTAGCGATGCCACCAAAACCTACTGTTGCCAGGACCAATCCAAAAATAGTGCCTGCGATAAAGCCTCTCATATCATGCCTTTCTGTGTGTGTTAATAGTAAAGCCTCTACAGTACATAGTATACTATAGAGGCCAGTGTTTGTCAAACGTTTTGGTTAAATCAATTATTTGAAAAAGATCAACGCCAGTAAAACTGCTTGGATAATAAAGCCAACTCCAATTGTCGCTACATTAAGCATATCTTTGGCAATGATTGATCGAGCAAACAGTAAAGTCAATCCTCCCCAAATCAAAAGGATGATGTCAATTCCGGGTAACTTATCAGTTAGTCCCATTCCTACTGCCAAAAATGTTGGAATTGTTGCGGCATGTAATACTATGTTAGCAAGCCAGCCTAAAGTTTCAGTAGAAATATGAGCAAACTTATCTTTGATCAGATCAACAACTGATTTTACGAATTGATTAATTTTTTCCATTTTTTGGATCCCTATAAAATATGTGACGACCAATTTTACCAATCTTCTCTTTACCCCAACGTGGGTTTACGTAGTCCCCATGAAAATACAATGCATCCTTCATTATGTCAAGCCTAAAGTTTTCAAGCAAAACTTTTTTGGCTACAGCCATACTTTCATCGTACATTTCCCGCGAACGAATTGGTGGACGTCCGCCGTTTTCACAATACCAACTAAATTGGCAAACTACTTTTTCCATGAATACATTTTTTTGGTAAACAACTCCGCATATATCGGATGGGAATTTTCCGCTTTCTGCACGATTCATTGTTACTTGTGCAACCGCTACCTTACCCTCAAACGGCTCGCCGCCTGCTTCGTGGTAAATATTTTTTGCTAGACAATCTAGTTGTCTTTCGCGGTCTCTAATTGATACAACATCTTTGGAACTAACAAATTGTTGATCCTTTAGTTTATCAATTTTACTTACGGTAATCTGAGATACTGCTGTACCCACAATTAAGATACCGACTATCAAGGCAATAAGCCTAATTACTTTTTCCATAGTGTTCTCCTTTCACTTGGTGTTGCAAAATGCAACATTACATTAAGGGAGATGACCGACTACTTGGCTTCCAACCCTAAGCAGATACTGTCTTCTCTCCATCAGCCACTGTAAGTTCATAACACTTACAGTACCTTTGGCAAGCCTGGCATTCCCGGAACTTCGGGTTTCTTCATTGGCCAAGACTCGCGGATTTGATAGCAACTTACACTCACAAATCAAATCTACTATCTTAGTTTCTTTCGAAACGATACTTTATATAGCTTTCAAAGTTCAATATAGGACTAAAACGGTCCATTATCGACGCATTCTGGCTATATCTTGTGCTTCTTCATCTGAAAATATTGGTACTGCATTTGATTTATGCATTGTACCAATACCTTTAATCATAGTACCTGTGTAGACCTTATCTGGTGCTTTAACACAAGGACCACCAGTAAACGGTAAGCTACCAATTTTAGGTGTTTCTCTATGATAGGATGGAGCTGTCTTTAACGTACCAGACTCCATCGCTCGCTTACGTTTACGTTCTTCTTGTTCAATGCCGTGACGCTTCATAAGATCCTTCCAACTTTCATCAAGTTGTTCAGCCTTACGTTTGTGCTCGGCGCTTGCCCATTTCTTTTTACCTTTTTTCTTACCTGTTGTAGTAAGTGAAGGATGATGTAAATGCATTGTCATACGTGTATTATACGACGACTTCTGTTAAAAGTCTAGATATTTTGGCTACACATATGACTAACCAAAATTACTTGCCTGATGCTTCTTTTCGAGCGTTCTTAACGGCTGTTACATCATTTCGTACTTCTTTACAAAGTTTTGAAATTTCTTGCAAATGCTTACGTACACGGGTACCTGCCGCACCTACTTCTTTGTCGTAAAACTTTTCAAAATCGCCCTCTGCTTCTTCTAAAAGTTTTGCGAATTCTTGGAATCTATTTGTTGCCATGTTAATCTCCTATGTTATATTAGTTAGCTTCAGTACCTAGCCATGCCTGTGATACTGAATATGTGTGTTACTGTGTTAAGGTCTGTTCCAACCATTGTTTACAATCAGTCCAGTTTTTATAAATGTGGCTCTTGCCACCTGCACTTCGCCATTCATTACAGTTACTATGTCGGTCATCAATCAAAATATCGTCGGGACTTTGACAATAACGATATTTGTCGTGACTAAATGGTCCAAAGAAAACTGGGATTCCTGGGAAATGTTCGTTAGCCCACCAAACTTTGTCTTGTGCGGCGTATGGCACACTGTAATCATGTGGTAGTGCTGTTAAGAAATACAACCCCACATTTTCATGTGTTGTTGCATATTGTGTACACCATTGAACTAGTTCTTTGGCTCCATCTTTTAAAGGCAGTGTGCGGTAAAATCTACTGTCTGCCTTTAATCGATTCCAATCGGATTGCGGGATGCGTTCACCAACGGAGTGATCCCAGCGCATTTTTAGGAATTCTTGAGCGTGGGCAATCCAATCTGCTACCACGTCGTCCATGTCTAAATAAATGTTCATGATGTAATTATACTATCATGCATTAAAAAGTCAAGTGTTTGTTATGGTTGAACTACGTTCTCAACCAAGTAATCATACCAAAATTGCCCAGTTGTAAATTCGCCAGGATTAGTTACAATAATAACATCGCCCGGTTCGCCACCTATGCTTTTGAAATATTCTTCTCGAAATATTTCCCTCCAAGTAGTCGGGTTTTCTTCTCGGAACTGAATTGCGGCTAAGGTCACCTTATCAGGTATTACTACTAACGAGCCACCGTTGACACCGCCGTCAGCAAATTCAAAACTAATCGCTTGCTCAGCAGATTGTCCAATTACAGCTTGGGGTGCTTTTAAATTAACAGATATCACTCCATTTACCGCAGTAGCAGTTTCAACTTGTCCAGTTTCGGGATTAGTATAAGTTACTGGTCCATCTGGAACCCCAGTAATTGTAACAGTGTAGGCTTCTCCAGGTCCTGGATTGGGCGGAACTCTTGTTGTTGTGCCAACATTTGGAATGCCGCCGCCAATAGTAACAAAGCTGGCACCTCCGGTTGATCCTGTATAAACGGTGTCGCTGCCATTAACAAGTAATCCAGTAGACCCGTTAGCGAATACACTAGATGCTCCAGAAATAATAGCATGACTAAAATGACCATCTGAATCATATAAATCGCCAACACGGCCAACTGGCCTGTTGTTAGCAAAAACATTGGCACTGTATGTACTTAATGCAGGGGCATGATTTACTGGACGACTTACACAAGGAACACCATCTGGATGACTAATCATAGTATCGTTTTGTCGAACTATTCCGATATTTTCTATGAACACATCGGAACTACCTTCATCGCTTGATTGGGTAGTTCCTGAATTCCAATTCCATCTGCCTGTAGCGCATGAAGATCCACGTGCTCCATCTGTAGCACGTACTAAACTTGCCCCACTTTTTTTGGCAACGACTGGCATAATTATCTTAGCGCAATGCCTGTAGTTGTTTGGATGAATTGATCAGCAAATGCTTTGTCAGTTGCTTCTGCTACAGTTACAGTTACTTTTGATAGTTTAATATCCTTATCCGGATGTACTGTAAACAAGTAAGGCATTAGTCCAGGACCTTGCTGACCCATGCCAATAACCATCGGACGGTTTAATTTATAATAGGATGGGCCGTCCTCTACTAACTTGGCAACGATTTCTTCGCCGCTTGTTAGTTTAAATGTTACTACTTCGCCTTCGCATACGCCTTTATCAATTAACATCTTGTTTTTCCTTTTTTAAGTGTTCGTTGAGTTCATGGAACCCGCCAATTAATTTATCATCTAAAAATATTTGAGGTACTGTTCTTGCATTTGGAACAGACTCTAATAATTCTTCTTTTGTATAACCATCACCAATCTTACGTTCTTCAAATGGTATATTTTTAAATTTTAATAATGCCTTTGCTTGTTCACAATAAGGACAGTTATACTTACTCCATACGATTGCTTTCATTTTTCTTCCTTTAAATCTGCGGCAACTCATCGTAGTTAAGTTGCTCGCCCATAACACCAATAACATAATTAGTGCTTTCGCTTTCCTGTAATGCTGTTTGTTTCTTGCTAGTATCGCTGTGCTTGTTGAACCAAGGTATAGGTGTTGACTTTGGAGCAGGGTTGTTGTACTTAATACCAATTTGTTTCAAGGCGTCCACTGCTGTGTAATCCACAAAGTCTTTTAGGATGTTTGCATTAAGACCGATCACAGGTCCCATTTTGAACAAGTAGTCTGCCCAATCCTTTTCTTCACGGATAACATCCATGTATAGTTGATATACTTCTTGTTCGCACTCTGCTTTGACTTCAGCAAAACGACTGTCATCCTTGACCACTTGATTGATCAAGTATGCTGTCCAGCCTTTATGCAACAACTCGTCTTGTAAGATCAAACTGATAATGTTGCCATTACCAATAAAGATTTTATTCTCTACCATTGCTAAACTTGTAGCAAAGCTAACCATAAAGCGGAATGCCTCTAATGCGTACGAAGCGTGTAGTGCTAGATAGATTGCTTTAATGTGTTCCTTCTCTGGAACAGCATCGCCTGTTTCTTTACGGCAGTTGATCACATGAAGTTTATCGTAGTAGTCGCCTACACTACTAGCCATGTCAACAATCTCTTGAGTTTCGTGGATAGTGTTAAACACTTCTTTGGGCACGTTGTAGATGTTACGGATGATGTGACTATAACTACGACTATGTATGTTTGTTTCAAAGAATGTCCAGTTGTAGATTAGAGCTTCTAACTCTGGCAAACTACAAACAGGTGTGAACACTTGACTAGGAGCACGACCTTGTAAACTATCCAATGCTGTTTGGCGTAGTAAGTTGCTGGTAAAGATATGTTTGACCGCATCACTAGCGTCCTTAAAGTCGTTTGCATCCTTGCTTAGACTAATCTCTTCTGGAACCCAAAAGAATCCACGTGCAGTAGTTTCGAAGTCTGCAATCTTCTTGTACTTTACTTCTTCAAAACGTTGGATAGTAACTGGACCCGCTGGATCTAGAAACATCTTACGGTTCAAGTAATCTGTCTTTGTGCTTAAATTATATTGCGCTTTGCTCATTTATGTGTTCCCAATTTATTATTTTCCATTGATTCTCTAAGTACGATTTTTTATCTTGTTGATAGTCTAATGCCCACGCATGTTCCCACCAATCTATTAACAGTACTATGTCTTTTTTAATTTCGTGATTAGTGATAGTTTTGATCTTTCCACTCTTAGAAAGATACACCCACCCGCTACCTTGAATACCCATTGCTACTTTTTCAAATTCGTCTTTGAACTTATCAAATGTCTTGTAGTGTGTTTCAATTAATTCTAGTACTTTGCCTACAGGCTTATTCGAACTACCTGTTGACTCTTGATATTGTTGGAATAGTATGTTGTGTAAAAATACGCCTGCTTCATTAAACACCGGATCGCCTTCACCTGCATTAAATCTCTTTGCGTATGTTTTTGCAAGATTGCTGTAATGATATTCCAATGTTGCTTTTGAAATTGCAGGAGCCAAGTCGTTCATATCATAAGGTAACGCATCTATCGATAATGATGCTTGTCTTCCCTCAGTGATAAACTGTTTGATAAAACTATAACTCATATTCTAAAACTTTCCCCACAACCACAACGATCCTTTTCATTGGGATTGTTAAATTCAAATCCTTCGTTAAGTCCATTGCGAACATAGTCTATTTGCATGCCAGTAAGATATACACTGCTTTTTGGATCTACAAATAGTTTACACTCGTTGTATTCAATACATACATCTTCTGGTTGTGGATCATCTACGTATTCTAACACATAAGCAAACCCAGAGCAACCAGTTGTCTTAACACCAACACGGATGCCTGCACCTCGGCCTCGACCAAGTAGCATCTGGGTTACTTTGTTAGATGCTCGATCAGTTAAGTGTACCATGTCTACTCTTGTAGTCTGCTACTGCGGCTTTGATAGCATCTTCTGCTAGGATACTGCAATGTATCTTTACTGGCGGCAAGGCTAGCTCTTCGGCGATTTGGGAGTTTTTGATTGCTCCGGCTTCGTCAAGGGTTTTGCCTTTGACCCACTCGGTGACAAGGCTCGAACTTGCGATAGCCGATCCGCAGCCATACGTTTTAAATTTCGCATCTGTAATAAGACCTGTATCATTATCTACCTTTATCTGTAATTTCATAACATCACCACAGGCCGGTGCGCCCACCATGCCAGTACCTACAGAGTCGTCACCCTTATCAAAGGAGCCAACGTTGCGGGGGTTTTCGTAGTGGTCAATAACTTTAGATGAATAGCTCATAATTTACATGCCTCGCAGTCATCTTCTAATTCTTCGTATTGGTGGCCATTGACCTGAACTCCGTTAACTTGAGTTTGTTCTGGAGTAGGTTCGCCAGCTGCCTTGCTGCCTGCTTTGTTAATCAAACTGTAGTAGAATGTTTTTAATCCCCACATATGTGCTTGCATCAAATTCTTAGCAATCAATGTAGTAGGAACTTTACGTCCTTCAAAGTGTGTAGGATTGTAGAACGTGTTTGTACTGATACTTTGATCAACATAGGCTGCGATAACTGCCGCAGTCTTTAAGTAACCTGTGCAGTCTTTTTGTTCCCACATTAGTTGATATTTGTTTTTGAGCTTTGCATACTCAGGAACAACTTGTGTAAAGCTGCCTGCTTTACTTTCCTTAGTTGAGATGAGCGACATAGGCATTTCAATTCCGTTAGTCGAGTTGATAACAACACTACTGGATTCGACAGGAGCAACAGCCATTTGTGTAGCATTACGAACTCCGTATTCTTTCATCTGTGTACGCAGTGTTTCCCAGTCTAGTTCAGGAGTAAAGTCTGCTAGTTCGTTAACACCGTTAGCACGTAGTTCCCACGGGAATATACCTTTGCCGTAACGGGTATGATCCGACCCCAAACACTTACCGCGCTCTTTGGCTAGCTCAACACTTGCTTCAGTAAGATAGAAGCTTTGATGTTCCATCCAAGATTTAACTTCACGTAGTGCATCTTTCTCACCGTATAACATACTACGTTTGGCATGCCAGTAGGCTAAGTTAGTAATACCAATGCCTAATGGACGAATTTCGTCGTTGCTTAACTTCGACTGAATTGATAAGAAATCTTGATAGTCCAATATATTATTGAGGCTTCTATGTAGAATGCGACAAGCCCGGCGCATATCTTCAGGATTACGGAAGGCTCCCCAATTAATTGAACCAAGAGTGCATAAAGCGATACGGCCATCAGCATCATCGAGACGCTTAAAAGACTTAGTAGGTAAAAGTATTTCACAGCAAAGGTTACTCTGGTAAATGGTATGGTACTCTGGGTCGAACGGACCCTGGTTCATGACATTGTCAATGAACACTAGATAGATACGCCCTGTATCAGTGCGCTCTTTCAGTATGCCCGACTTGAATACTTCTTCAGCGGACATGGTCTTCTTGCGAAGGCCTTTTTGTTTTTCATACTTAACATACAACTCTTCAAACTTAGCAGTGTCTTTGTAAAATGCTTCGTACAAGTCTGGTACTTCGTTGGGATCAAAGAATGTTATGTCTTCTTTGTTTTTAAATCGTCTCCAGAAGAAAGCACTAAGCACAACCCCATAATCCATATGACGGACTCGGGTTTCTTCTGTTCCTTGGTTGTTCTTAAGGACAATAAGATCATCAAACTGATGATGCCAAATAGGATAAAAAACAGTAGCACTTGCATTACGAATACCTCCCTGACTGCAACTACGTAGGTCACCGAACCATTTCTTTAGGAATGGTATCATACCTGTATGCATAATCTCACCGCCTCGGATGGGACTGCCTAATGGACGTAAGCGTCCGATTTCCAAACCAATGCCAGCACGTTTGCTGGCATACTTGGCCATCATCTCACCAGAAGCAAATATGCTATCCAAATCGTCGTCACTGCGGATAAGCACACAACTAGAAAACTGCTTAGTAGGAGTGCCAAGCCCAGCCAACACAGGTGTAGCAAGAGTAAACAGACCATCGGATGCCGCCTGATAGTATTCTTTAATGTAACGCATCCTTGCACTGTTGGGTTCTTCTTTATGGAAGACTGTAGCCGCTGCCACCATATATCTAATCTGTGGAGTTTCATAAATTTCCTTTGTCGCACGATTGCGTACCAAATACTTCTCTATCAACTGCTCGATAGCCGCATAGCTATATTCTTCATCTTTTTCATGCTCTAGCATGTCATTCATACGGTTCCAGTCGTCTTCGCTATACCATTGCAATAGCTCTGGAGTATACAATCCCACTTCAATATTCTTTTTAACAATATCGTATAAGTGCGGCGGATTGTAATCACCATACACATCTTTGCGTAGCATACTCAAACGCTGTTTGCCCGCTACGTGTTGGTAGTTAGTGTGTCCGACATCTGGGTTATGTTCCACATCAATTAAGTCAACGATGGCACGTAATGTAATTTCGTCAATCTCTTTTGTTGTAATGCCGTCGTAAAAGTGTGGTTGGGCTTTGATCTCAATCATTGACTGACTAACATCAGCAATTCCCTTGCATACTTTCGCAACCTGCGTTTGCCATTTTTCTAATGTTAGCGGTTCTCTTTCACCGCTTCGTTTAGTTACTATGATTTTTGTCATGTTATCTGCTGTTCTTCTTGTATTTTAATTAACGGTATCTTCAACTGTTTAGAAAGTATTTAGTGGCTACCAAGCTCCAACAAAATATTGTTGTTTCATAGTATTTTAGCGCGGTTATTGTAGTTTTTTTTGGTGGGTGTGATTCATATCTTCAGTGCTCAACAAATAATATACTATTTTATTGTTGCTGTCAAGGAAGTTGAGCATTAACTCAATGCTCTATATGTATACGATACTATGCCAACATCGTTTTCACTTTTGTTCTTATATTGAATAAGAACGCTGTCGTTTACAATTGAAGCTTTGAATTCTAAGTTGTCTTCTACAGTCAAGTCTATTGCTGTGCCAGAACCTGCACCCGGACTTGTAGCAATAAAGACTGTAACATCTTCTTCAAAGTTATTGTTTTCGGCAATAGCGCCGACAGCCGCCCAATCAGTGCTACCTAGGGTAGCAATTCTATATCTGGTAGTAGGTTCAAAATATCCAGCATTAACAGTACCAGATGATCCTGTATACTCGTAGTCATCAGTCATCTGGATATTAGAATTTGTCTTGTCCACTGCGATAAGCATTTTGCCTTTACGCATTCTAATGTGACTTGTGCTTTGGTACATGTACTCAATTTCGTATCCAGAAGTTTCAGACAACGGAAGTCTAAACAAGTTAGTGAACGACCCTACTTGACCAACTGCGACTTCGTTAGTAAATGCATTGGTAAGTGATTTCTTGCCAATCACCTCACCGATGTATGGATACGCATAATTAGATGTAGCAAGATCGCCGCCTCTATCAAAAATGTCATGTACACTTGAATTACCAATGCTGTCATATTCAATGTGTCCATAAACTGCATTTGTGTTATCGGATCCATCATTACCAACATTAACAAATCTGTTTAAGCTACTCATGTTGCCACTGCCATTTGCAACTTTAATACCTTGTCTATTGATATCTTCAAATGTACTGTCAGTGATGCTATTGTTACGTGGACCAAACTGTTCACCAGTTGATGTCATGTTTGCGTCTTGACCAAAACTTACACCCATATGCATTGTTTTATAACTGTTGCCGGCAAATGTGTTGTTTAAAATATCTTGTTTAGCATACACGCCGTATGTCAATCCAGACAAATTCATTCTATTAAATTGATTTGATTGGCTAGTTACTATTGAACTCAGTGCATACATTCCAATGCCGATGCTGTTAGACTGTACTGCACTAACAGTTGTCCACGCACCAGCAACACCAATGTCTTCAAATACGCTACTGCGAACAGCGTTCATTTTTAATCCAGTAACATTGTCTTCTGTAAGTAATAGTGTAAAGCCCCTCATCAGAATGTGCTTAGGCTGATTATTGAATGTACTGCTAGTTATTGTGCTAGGGTTTCCAATAGTAGAAGTATCGTTAATGAATTCAAATGCTGAACCTGTACCAGTGTATTGAATTACCGTACGTCCTTGTCCAGCGCCAACGATACTAACATAACTAGGAATATAAATTGTATCACTAATTGTGTATATTCCAGGCGGTAGTTCTAATGTGTAACGTCCTTGATATAATCCAACAGTGGCTGGATTAAGATATAATTGATCGATAGCTCGTTGTACTGCTTGTGTGTCATCAGTGCTGCCGTCTTCACCTAATGCACCAAAGGCAGATACGCTGACACGTTCGTCCAAACGATCTTGAACACTTCTTAGTATGGGGTAATTGCTGTCTGGGCCAGTTTGAACAGTTGGGTCATTTTTCTTATATTGATATTGTTCTACTAAATCTAGAATACTATCATTAGTTGTTAAGATCTTGCTGTTACCAACAAACGGCGCACCTTCTGCAACACTGCCGTTACCAATGAACAATTCTTGTGAGTCGACAGCCCACGCAAGTTCACCACTGGCTAATTGTGGAAGCCCAGTACCTGTATTTTTTTGCCCTCTTCGGACTTGTATTCTCGAAATTTGAACAACAGCCATGAAAATATCCTCTTATGTGATATTTAGCTGTTTTCTCGGTAGTACTGTTCTACACGGTCATACCATCTGTTAGTCCAGTAGTCAAATTCTGAGGGTTCTAATACGAATTCCTGATACTGTGGTTCTCCCCATGTTCCTGGGGCAATTTCATCAGGTTTAACGCACATTAGAATAACACCCTTACGTATGTTAGTCCCGTGTATCTCATTATGAGCACATGCGTATGCTGTTAATTGGATAAAGTAATCGTCGATGTACTCTCTCTTCTTGGGCTTGTTAGTTTGCTTAAAGTCCAAGATACTTTCATCACCTGCGTGTATACCTACACAGTCAGTAGTTCCCGCATATAATCCAGGAAAGTACAATGGCACTTCACTGCCCCACACTTCCTCAATTGATGGGAATCCACACTCAATCACTTTCTTAGCCATTACTAGGCTTTGTTGTGCATAGGGATTACTTACACTTTCACGTAACACATCACCTTTGATAAAGTTCTCTAAGAACGTGTGCATACGTGTGCCTCGATTGGCAGCTTCTGTTGTGATTTCAGTAGCCTTCTTATCGCCAACTGCTTTACGCCAATTGGCTAGTGCTATCCTACTTTCTGCTGGTTTGGTTTTATCTAATACTGTAGTAACGGAAGGAACCTTAAAGCCATCCGGACAAGCGTATAACCGCTTGCCCGTGCTTTCATCTCTTGTTAATTTGGTATAAGTGTATTTTGGGTTTAATAGAGTCATATAGTCAAGTATACATTAAAACTTAACTAGTGTCAACCCTGTCGTTTTGCCGTTGCTCTTTTGGCTGCTGATGATACTGTAGTATCTGTGCCGCCTCGAGTTTGCTGTGCTTCTGCTTCACGTGTGTTTAGCTTTACACCTTTTGGGTCAAAGCTACACAACTCCTTGAAAGCAGGATTTGCATCATAATATGTTTTGAATGTATTTGCACTATCTATGCGTTGGCCTAATACGTTTTCGGTCTCGTTGCCTAAAGCGGCCCAACTGATAGTTTCTGGATTCTCTTCACTGTCGGCAGCATTTTTCTTTGCTGCCAACAGATCGTATAACGGGTCTCTAGCCTCAGTTATTTTTTTTTTGAAAGCATTTGTGCTAGTCTGCGGCTATATTGCACAGACTCACGCATTTCTCTTCCAGCAGCCTCACCGCCTAACTCAGCGCCTGCTTCTGCTTCTGGAGGGCCTACTTCTTCGCCTGCTGGCGGAACTGCACCGCCTGGGCCTTCGCCGCCTGTAAGGATACTAACTGCCTGTGCTAGGCTTTGTCTATTTGTTTCAAGTGCTGAGTAGATTGAATCTAATGCTGGACGAACATTTTGTTCAAACTGTCCACTGATGTCACTACCCATTTCGTCTCTTATAGAGTCTAATAAATCTAACATTGCTTCTGACTTCATAGCAGCCACATCTTCTAACCAACCAGTGACGCGGTCTACCATGTCTTTTGAAGCCATAATTAATTCGGCTTTTTCTTCTTCGCCTTCAGTAAGTCTAAGATTTTTAACAACTGCTGTTGCTGTACCTTCATCTAAGTCATATCGTACGATTAATTCATTTACAAGATCGTCAGCATCTTCTTCGATCATTAAACGTGAACGTGCTTCCTGTGTCCAGCTTGCTGGAATAGAAAACTGTCTTGTATAATGGCGTAGATCTGCCATTGCTTCATTGTACTCTTTCAAGTTCTTTGCCTTTTTCTTTGTTTTTGGCTTCTCGTCTTTCTCAACGTCTTGATCATCATTTACTTCGCGTTCAGCGATCTCTTGATTAATTACGTCCAAGAACATTTTGTTTTTGTGATACGTGTGATCTGTATGAACAGCATCATAGCTCTCGTTTGTTTCAAACTGGTGTTGTTCTGTACGCAACTTGTTACGTGCATCTTCCAACTGTTCCATAGTGAACTTTTCCAAGTTTAATTTATAGCCAAACTTTTGGGCTAGGCTTTCATTAAGCCTCTTACTTGTGACTGGTTTTGTGAAGTCTGTTATCTGCATGGTGCTTTCCTAACTTATTGTTATTATTTATCTGAACATAGCTCTAAACGTCAAGGATATTTTATCCTTATAATACGTAGCTCTTTGTGTAGTTATCTCGTGTCGCCAGAGGAAGATATCTTTCTTCACTGGGTCTTGTGTCTTGGTATAAAAGTGCTTGAAATACTCACTGTCTGTGTGGTTAGTCCAGTACAAGTTATCTAATTCTTTAGTTTCAATCAAACTTTGAATATTGGATATTTCGTGATATCTAGCTGAAATTATTGCTGTTGACTTTAGGTTGAAATTATCAACAACATGTGTACCTGTTTTGTACAATTTAATAAGATCCCAACTGCCGTCTTTTTTAGACTTAATCAAATAGTCCTTATAACCAATTGCTTTGTTGGGCAGTACGGACAATGGTATGTTGCCCTTGACTTCGTTGTAGAAGCTTTCTAGTTTTTTACCGGCTTTTTTAATATTCATTTTTTACAATACTTGGATCTTGGAATCCTACTTTTATCAGTAGGCTTTTACGAATCATATTTTCTGCAATAACATGCTCTCGTTCAGTCAACGCAGACATCTTAATAGGATGTGTTAACTTGTCCAGCATGGCTTGTTCTTCATTTGTGGTATATATTTCAAAACCATTTAACAGCTGGTTAATTTTCATAAACCAGCCAACCTCTTGATGTCAAATACATCCTTAGTTGTTGCCTTAGTAACTTTACCATCTGTACCAGCTACTCGTTTAGCTAAGCCAGTAATGTAGGAAAATTCATCCATTCTCTCACGCATTTTCATTGTGGTAGCTCTATTACCTGTAGCATGATCCATTTCAGAATCTAAGGTACCTACGCCTAGATCATAACTAGCTTTAGATGTAATAGGCTTTCCTTGTGCATCAACTTTATTTGTTGTTTGCAACGGACCTGCATTATAACTCTGAGTTGACTGACCAGTTTTTAAATCTTTGGACTTTGAAAATCCAGCAAACGCAGGACTGTTGTGTTTAATAACTGCTCCAGTATTGTCATAGATGTATTCTCCAAAGCCGCCCATGTAACTCACAGTCCCGTCTTGCTGTAATGTTAATTTCTCGCCATTGCCTAAATCTCTAGATTGGCCGGCTTGTAGTCCATCAATGTTTGGCATAGGTGGAGCATCGGCATCGTCTTCACTTTGTTCTGTTGTAGACGTATCGATTTGAATTTGTGCGCCTGGTTTGATCTCTGGAGCTTTCGCTTGTCCAGGAACTGCCGCTTGTGTATCTGGCGTTGGGTCGTATGTTAAATTGCCTTGTTCATCTGGCTTAACTGCCATTGGGTTCTTTTTAAGATCAACTGTGGTCATTGTAGACCCTTCTTGATCTGCAAAACTCAACGATTGGCCTGGTTTGTAATCTTTAATAGTAGCTACTGGCCCACCAGCTTCACCTAATATATCTTTAATTTTCATAATTGTTCTCCAGGCTCAACGAGTCTGCCTTTAATTTACTTATGTGATTCCTTAACTGCTCTATGTAGCCTTTGGCTCTTAATATTTTAAACGTTATGTTTTCAACACTAAGTTCACCTTCTCTATCTAATCCCTGTTGGCGCAAACGTTTAATATCATCCGACGTTTGCTTTACAGCTTGTAAGTTATCACTGCGTAATGCTGTACGTACCTTACCAACATACTGTTTATATTTAACTTTTACTTCAGCACGGTCTACAGTATCACTAACCGCTTCTGGCACTTTGAGCCACTTATCATCTAGCACACTATACACGCCCACGCTGTGATGCACTTGCTCTGCATCCTGCACGTAGACTTCTACGTCAATGTTTTTGATCTTGATATCATGTTGAAAGTTATACTGATTCTTCTTAGCATCAAATAACTGTTTAAGTAACTGTTCTCGATCTTTGGGAATCGTAACGACCAAGTGTAGATCTAAGTCGCTGTTGCGGCTATAAGTGTAACCAGCGTTACTGCCGCTAATTGTTATGTCCTGTAACCCAAGCGGGTCAATGTCTATAAATTTGATAAAGTGTTGTGCAACTTCTAATAAATGGTATCTGATTTCAGGTTTAAGTTTTCCCTTGGACCAAAGTTTAGAGTTTAGTCGCTGATGAAAAACTATTGCGGTGCTTACTAGATCTTCTTGTTGCATAGGTCATTATTTAATCGTTAAAGACCTAGGAACTTTAAAATGTGTGGAAAGTTAACTGCATTAACCCAGCCACTGCCTGCGGCAAATGCTAGACCAACCATAGAGTACATGGTCCATTTACTTTTAATTTTTTCTAACTCTGTAATCTTACCAGCTAACTCGGTATGTTGATCACAACTATTTTTGTTCATTATAGTCAGCTGGTCCATTATTCCGTCACGGGTACGATCAAGGCAATCATGCATGTCTTTGACATCTATTTTGATGTCATCGAGCTTTTCTTCTATATTGTCTACTTTGGTTTCTAATACGCTTACACGTTCTGGAACTGTAGCTAATGCTACAACTGCCGCTGATTGTCTGGCCATTTTGGGCTCTTCCTATTTTTATGAATTAAAGTGTCTGGGTCACGTTTCCCAGTGTATTATTAATTGCCTAATGATGAGCCTATATCAAGTATTTATACTAACATTTCAAATGATATGTTCTTGCCAGGCAGGAATATTGCAGTATCTTGCGGAACTGTTTCTGTTAAATTGGGAATGTAGGGCACTAGATTGAATAATTGCTTTAGAAAGCCAACATGGTCGTCTCCATCTAAGAACAAAAACTCACGCTCAGTGAACCATTCAAAAACCCATACATTTGAAAGACCCTTGCCTTCTAACCCATACTTCTTTGGATGACAAATTTCCACTGACGGTGATTTATTGTACTCGAGGTTAGCCCTCATTCCAATTGTTTGTATCACAGTATCAAAGTTTTGCTGTTGGCTTCGTGCTTGTCTATTCTCAGCAGAGTTTTGGTACTGCTTTGTATTTGTTATATCAACTAGGGTATACAGTTTATAGTGCATAGGCAGTATTTAACAGTCGTAAAAAAGCCCCACTGTAAAAGTGGGGCCATCCTTCCCATCCCTAGGAAATTTAACTATTAATTGCTTGTAAATTCAGCAACTACAGCCAATGTGATATCAGCAACGTAGTCACCAGATGAAGTGCCTAATGTACCTGTACCTTGTAGTGCTAGGTAAACTGGGTCTGTACCAATTGTTCCTGCAACACCAGCAACTGTGAAAGAGTCGTTAGTTGCACCAACGTCTGTTCCTACTGATAATGCTTGAATCAATGTGTTCAATTCAGCTTGTGTGTGGCTACCTGTGCCTTTGTTTACGCTAACAATAAGTGTGCGTGGACCTAAACCGTTACCAGTTTTAGTGTCATAATTTACTGTAAATCCAATTCCTGCCATGATATATTCTCCTCGTTGGCTTTGTCTACTACTCTGTAGACAGCTTGCAACCCTGCAAGCCTTTGTAATATTATTTAGCCACTATTGGAAAAAATACCCGATATGGGGTAAAAATTGGGAGATTAAACTGGATCTTTGCCAGTTTTACGAGACTCTTGAATGCGTTGTATGCCACGTTTAAATTTGCTACTGTCACCGGCACGTATAGCATTAAGGAAACGGCGCTCTAATTCTGCGGCTGTTTCGATATCATAGTTTTCTCTAATAAGAGAAAGCAAATTGACAGCACTTTGAATGATGTTTGACCCGCGAGATTCAATGACCAAGTCAGCATTTCTGCTAACGCCTATATCATTCAATTCCTGCAATATACTTCTTGTACTTTTACGCATAGTTTGTTTTTGTTATGTAATGTATTTATTGGATTGTAACACAACATATGACTAAACGCAACCTTGACTTTTTGTGCGGTGCAGTATATATTAGTATAAATACTATCAGTAGAAACACTGAGTTCTACACACACAGAGGTTAATCAATGAAAAATATATCAAAACGTATGCTAGGCATGTTAGAGCGACTAGCAGAAATGTTTCCAAACAGCTCTTATCAAAGCCGCTTAGACACTTATCTAAGCACAAAAGGCATTACCGATGCCGCACAACTCGAAAACTACATTCGAGAGTTCAGTTATTCTCACAAGGAACAATATATATGAAAAACATTTTAGACACATTATACAGTATCTGTATTGGCATTGGCAAAGTACGAGCAGCATCCGCTATGGCTCGTGCAGGCATGCACGAAGAAGCCAAAGCAATCATGCTGGCAAAATAAATTTGTTACGTCACATGGCGTAAATACACACAGAGAGGGAGTCTTATATATGACCACAAAGTTTTCACACGTTAAGGGTTCTGAGGTAGAGTTTAAAGGTGGTGGGCTTCGCGACTTTTTCCTATACAAAGACCTTGGCGTAGCAGATGCAACACACGGGCGTGTGCTTGCTCATATCACTAAAGCTAACTTACCCCCAGAAGGTTCAGGCGGTACAGGTTGGCACATCCACGTAGCTGAGTTCCAAATTGTTTACATGTTAAAGGGTTGGGCAAAGTTCATGTACGAAGACAAGATCCATTTAGTCGAAGCAGGCGACTGCGTACAACAACGTCCGGGCATTGTACACTACTTGTACGACTACAGTCCAGACATGGAGTATTTGGAAATTATCACTCCAGCAGATTACGGCACAGAACCAGCAGAAGGTCCTTGCGATATACCCAATCCAACACCTTGGGAGTAAACCATGACACTAGTTTACATTCACGGCGCCAGTGCCACAAGTGAAAGTTTCAATTACATAAGAAGCAAGTTAGGCGATGGAATAGATGTCAACTACGATAGCCGTAATGGTTTTGAAAATAATCTAGCAGATATCAAAGAGCAAATAGGCGACACTAAAGATGTGTTTTTTATTGCTCATAGTCTAGGCGGCATTTACAGTTTACATCTAGCCAATACTATTCCCAATCAAGTATTAGGTGCTGTTACTCTAAGCACACCATACGGTGGTGCTGAAGTGGCAGACTTTGCCAAGTTCTTCTTGCCATTTAGTCGACTAATGCGAGACATTGGGCCAAGTAGCTGGGCTATGAAACAGGCCAACAACATCAAGATCCAACACCCGTGGACCAATATAGTTACAGTAAAAGGACAAAGTCCATTCATGCATGAGCCCAACGATGGTGTAGTAACCATTGCTAGTCAGAAGCATCATATAGATATGGAACTAGTGGAAGTAGACTACAACCATTACGAAGTTGTACTGTCGCCGGCTGTGATTAAAATTATTAGAGAACGAATAAAAAAGTTCACAAAATAGTTGCATTTATGCTTAAAGGCATATATAATACATACAACAGCGAAACAGAAGTAGTTGTATAACACACAAACATAACACACAGGAGATTAATATGTTTACATCATTTGATACAATCATCGACACCGTTCAAGGTGCCCAAAAGTCTTTCGTAGAAACCTACGTTACAGACAAAAAGATCCAAGCAGAGCTAGTCAAGCTAACAGAAGCACAAGCTAAGTTTGCTAAAGGTTCTTACCAAACTACTCTAAGTATTGCCCAAGCAGTTTACAAGACTGCAACTGACGCAGTTCAAACTAAAAAGGCAGAATAAGCATGACTGATTTCACAACACCAAAACTACCAGAAGTTAAATTCAACAAGAACGGATATGAAATCCGTACAGACATTCTTGGAATGGCAAAAAGCCTAGTACAAGATGACTTCCAATCTAAATTTGCAGGTTGGGAAATGACTGCTACTCGCGATGAGAAGACTGGTCAGATCGTTAGTACAGTAGCAATGCCACAATTTCCAGGACTTGAAAAAGTTTTAGAAACTGCGGAAAAGATGTATGCCTTTGTTAACACAGGTGCAAAGAAGTAATACATCCCCATGCATAGCATTAAGTAGGTTGATACTATAAAAACAAAAGGACTCTTCGGAGTCCTTTTTTATTCGTATGTTACTGTATCGCTATCACCTAATGCCCATTTAGGATTTGTTTCCACTACATATTTTTTAGTGGCAACTTTAAAGTCTGGGAACAACAGTTCCTTTGGATTGCTGGCAGCATCTAAAAATATGCAACGGTTGTTGGGCTGAGCCGCATACTGTCCATTATCCAATTCAATAAAGTTAAAGCTCTTATGATCTTCGGGCCACTCACTATAACTAGTGTCAATAGTGTTTAGGTCTGGACTAGCGTTATCTACTGTAAACAAGTAGCTGCCTTGATAAAACTGTTTGTCTTTAGCATAAACTTTGCAACTTAGATTACGCAGGAACGCTTTTTGAATTACTGCTATATCATAACTAAAGCAGTCCCAAATCTGTAGTGTATCCAATGGCAGGAACTTGTCTGGTTCAAGATTGTCTTTACGACTTACATAAGCATGTAATGGTAGCTTGTCATATAGCGCACCGTATCTAGGCAAGTAAGCTTCTATACGAAATGCTTGGCTACGTAAGCTCTTGATACTGACCCAGATACAAGGCTCATATTCACCGTGGCCTTTTTGGTAGTCATATAGAAATTCCTTACGTACAAAACAATGTACGGGTGGAAGGTTCGCAACTAAAAAACTCATTGCTTATTTGTTTTTTCCTGCTTTCATATTGGCTAACCAATGTGCCATGCGTTGTTTTTCGCCTGTGCTATTTTTAGCAGTATTGCGTAGATCACTAACACTGGCTTTAGTATTAACTCCACTACGTTTTGCTAATCCTTTACGTCCAGGATTCTTTCCGTCTGCAAAGTTTTCGCCCACGTTGTATGTTGGGTCAGTCTTTTGACGCTTCATACCTTTAGGCTGTTTAGGATCAACAGGATCAATATCGGTTGTAGTGAGACCTGTCTTCTTCAAAGCATTGATGTAGTTGTGTTCTTCTTCCTCACTACCAAACGAGAAAATAGCACTTGGTGGTCCTTTGCCAAAGTCATGCTTGCCAAGACCTTTCATGTCACTAACATGTTGTCCAAGTTTATACCAATCATACACATCATCAACATCTACTCTAACTGTGCCTGCGGGCATAGTAGGTTTAGTTTCTGGACCACGAGGCTTTTCATTTGGATGATAGTCTTCGTCTTTTTTGCGGCCCTGACAGTGAGCACGTTGGCTAAACCCTTTAGGGTTACTGCAATTGATATCACTTTTATATTTTGCACTCCAAGCTTCTGCTAGTATGCCAGCACGTTGGAATAGTTCTGGATTCATTTTACCCCACAAACGCATAATAACTGCGGCTTTGGCATTAGCTTCGTTTTCTTGTGGACTACCGTCCTCACCACTACGGTCATTGAGTTCACCGTTGATGTCTTGTTTATGGTGTACCATTTCGTGGGCCAAGGTACGTAACACATCCATAATGTGTCTGTTACCTATGTTGATCTCAATACCGCCTCCAGGCATGTATCCGCCAAAACTTTTACGTTGTGCCGCTTGTCTAGGATCTCTGACTAGTTTAATAGACGGTGGACGTTTAAGTCCTAACCTGTCGCCAGCAAACTCAACAAAGGCTTTGACAATGGCATCAGTGCCGTCATCTTTAACAGGCTCTTCACATAATTCTAAAAAACGCATTATTCTTTTGGCACACAGTTAGGAACTGTTTTGCCACCTTTCTTCTTAGTGCCCACTGGCTTATAACCTTTCCAGCAAGGATTGTCTTTGGGGTTCTTTAATCCTTCTGATAAATCTTCTGGAGCGAATCCAATATAACTACTACCATGCTCGTCACCGGATTGTACTACAAATGCACCACCGTCTTCTGATTCTATCTCACCAATTTCCCAACCCATACGGTCGAGGACTCTTTCAACTTTCTGTTGTAGATCCTCATCACCTTTGTACCAGATTCTTGCGTACTTGCGTAGTATATCTTCTTCGCCATCGTCGCCGCCATCATCATCACTGGCAGCAAACTCATCAATGTTCTTATCAATGCCACGACTAGCGACACCGCCCTTACGACGTTTGTCTGCTAGTTCAGCAATACCATGGCGTATCTGTTCTAAGTTCTGTTCCAAGCCCATAAACATTCCACCCTTAGCTTTGGCGCAGATGTTTTGCCATACCGCTAGATCATTAGACTCAGATGCCTGTGCTAGTTCTTTTAACTGGGCACGGGCTTGCATGATGCGACCTTTTAAGCTCATTGGGTTGGCTTTTTCATGTCCGTAGACAGTGGGATCATTGGGGTCGCCAGTCATGTCAATTGGAGTTTCTAGCAGTTGATATATTTTCATAATAATACTTATCTTGTTAGTCAACCTTCCAGGTTAGTCCAGTAGAAGTTCTAGTTAAAGTACTGCTACTACTGATGAATACGTTGACTGTTTCGCCCGGGTTTAACATTAGATTATAGTCGGATAAATTAAATGATGCTGTACCGTTAGGGCCCACTGTTTGTATGTTTGATATACGTTCCACTGCGAGGTTAGTGGTAGTTTCTGTATTTGAGTATTGACAGAACATGCTAGTAGTTGAGTTTGGTATATTTTGGAATACCAAAAGCGAAGCTGTACCTATGCCATTTTTTACCACATAGATCACGCTAGGGTCACTGCCTTGAAGTGCCACAGTAAGACTTTGTACAATTATACTGGACTTGTTGACACTTGAATTTCTAACATAAGGATTTTGTATGCTCATCAAATGATGTACTATGTCTTTGGCTTTAGTTGTAGTGTTAACGTCATACCAGCCTTGACTTGGTCTAGTCTGTGTAATTGCACCTTGTATAGCAGTCATCACACTGGCGCCAGTAACTACGACATTACGACTTGGAGTGACGGCAAGATTAGTAGTTCCACTTCTGTAGACTATTCGCAAGCTGGGTTTGTTAACGTGCGGCACAAGATACTGTCCGCTCCATCGTTGTGTATGGACCAAAACCATTTTGCCTGTTGCTGGATCTTCCATGAAGAACCGCACACGGCCAGCACCTAACCAGCGTAGGTCAACTCCGAACACGTTTAACTTAGTAGGATCAAACTCGATAGTTTGATTGTCCCAATCGTCAACATAGGTCCATGTATCACTAGGAGTGGCTCCAGCATATAACTGGCTGAATGTGCCAACTGCTAGTGTGCCTGTTCCTGAACTGCTAAAACTGTAAGTACCGTTCTTTGCTCCGGGACTATAATAGGTAAATGTAACACGGCCACTACATCCTTCTATGTCCCACAAGTTAGCAGGACTGGCTTGTGCTTTCAATGCCAGGGCAATTTGATTGGCAGTATAGTTGACTCCGCCGCCGTTTGTAGCAGTGATAGCAACTGTGTAGGCAACACCGTTCAATGTAATCGTAGCAGTTTGATTGCCAGTCGGAGCAGTGGTAATGGTCAGTGCTCTAGTTTCTGCACGGCCAGCACGGCGATGTAGTATACCTATCTTACGGCTAGCATCATTAGCAGAACTGCCGCTGTAGCCAAAACTGTAGCCATCTTCACGGTCAATAGGTCCAGTGTTCTGTACTATGTTGTCAATGCCTAAGGAGTTCTTAGTAGGATACGGATCTGTTGATTCACTATCAGTTGTAGTGAAAGCCGCTGTCCAACGGAACATTGATCCTTGGCCTGGCTGATAACTCATATAAGCGGCAGTGGCTAATCTTGCGTAGCCGCCTGCTGTTGTTCCACTTTGAACTTGCCATGTTGTATTTTCAGTAACTGTAACTGTGCCGTTGTTTAGTTGAGTTGTAATCCACACATCGGGATCTAGTCCATACATAGCGTCTGCTTGTATGACTGGAGTGATACCAATTGCGAATGGTTCATCAAACGCTGTAAGTGATGCGGCTGGCATATCGCCAACTACAACTTGACTGCCTTCATTAGACACATAGATTGGATTAGTGATACTATTAGTCGTAGTGTTTTTACTAATAGGTATTGGATTACCTGTGTCGTTTTTAATCTCTACTTCTGGCATTGTGCCGATATTAACAGTACCATCTACTGTAATACTGCTGCCGCCATCTTGTACTGTAACAGTACCACTAACTGGTTGTGTTGCTTGCCAAAATGTTCCGGTAACTGCTATACTGCCATTAGTTAGTTTAGTTAATACACCATCTGTAGTGTTACCGCGCATACGGTCCCAAGTAGAACCGTTAAACACCATGTTGTGACTTTCTGTGGGCAATGACCAAGGAGCAGTTTCGCCGTCATTGCTAGGTAAATCAAATGTGAGATCGTTAGTACCGTCCCACAACTTTACCTTGTTGACAATAACGTCACCTTCTAAATTAATGCCGTCTACGTGTACACGAATTACCGGTTCGCCTATATTGTTATACTGCATTGACTTATGTAAGTCCAACAGATTAGGTTCGTCTGGATGATCGTAGTTTGTTGAGTTAGGATGTAGTACGCCCATATATTATAATCCAAACCTTGCTTTTTCACTGTTGAAGTTTGCTAACACTTCAGCGGAAGTTAAGGCATTGGTGTAAACACGAGCAATGGCTATTCTACCGGCATGGCGAGCACTGAAAGTTGTGCCATCTATGCTGGTACTGCCGCCAACTACTTCTGTTTGTACTATGCCATAACTTTGAGCAACATTGGTTTGCTGACCGGTCTGTACGCCGTCTTTATACATTGTTGCGGTATTGTTTGTGTCGTCAAATGTCACTGCTACATGTGTCCATACGTTTAATGATAAGGTTGTAATGGAGGCTGTTGTCAACACCCCGCCAACAGTTTGACGTACAGCCGAACCTCCAGCATAGAACAAGTTACTGTAGGAACTTATAATGCTTCGGGAACTGCCTAGATTGGTAAAATATACCCAGGCTTCTTTGGTATAGTTGCTGCCGTTAGGTATTGGATTTCCGATAGGCACGACTGTACTGGTACCGTTGTACACAATATAGCCACCATTGCCGCTGTTGTATGTTCCGTCGGTGATAGTGTAGGCTGTGTTGTCTACAAGGTTAGTCCAAGTAGATCCAGATCCTGGATAACTGGCTACGTTACCTGCGTCAAGACTTACTACTAGACCAGGAGTAACAGTAGTAATCCAAGGACGACCTTCAACTAGTCCGCCTGTATTGGCGTTATCATCTGCACCAGGCACATTACCATTGTAGGTATCTGGTAACTGTGTTATATCGTAGGTTGCTCTAAGGTTGCCATCTTTGGCACGTTTTTTGGACGATATCTCAAGTTTCATAACTTGACGTTCTTGTTTAGTTAAGTCTTCATCTAACGGACTGGCAATGAATAGATCACCTTCTACTAATGTAATACCCAAAGCAGTTTCAATGTCACTAAAAAATTCTGTTGGGTAATCTATGCTATTGAATCTTCCATCACGTGCTAGACTTAGATAATAATATGTTGATGGTAAATCTTCTGCTAGGCGAATCACTTCAATGTAAGCATTGAAAGTTGCCGTTGTTGTACCAATTCCTAATGCTGTAGGAGTTCTTAGTAGTCCACGGTATTGTGTTCCGATACTAGCCATTACTCACCTCGCCATTGTGCCGCAGGATACATGCTTGTAGCGTTGCTTCTAATGTCTGCAGGATTTTTACTCTTGTGCATGTCATCACCACTCTGTTTAGTTACAGCATCCACGTCTGCATACTTCTCATTTGGACTGTTACTCAACGGGCTCATTTCGCCATCATTAGGCAACAAGTCTACAATTTGTTTAAACCTGTTAATTGATTCTGCATCGTGTGACAGCGGCATCGTCTCTGTTTCTGGGGATTGTATTCCGCCTAAACTAATAGCAATACTTGTGCCGTCTTCCTGACCAGGTTCTTCTACTTGGTCAATTATATCTAAAATACCTCTAATGATTTCGGTGGCTCGCATGTTTTTATTCCTGTATCCTATATTTATACGTTAAATAACAGACTATGATAAACAAAGAATCTTTCCAAAGCCTGCTCGCAAGTTTAAAAGACAACGGCAAATACCGTGTGTTCAACGATATTTTACGTGAAAACGGCAAATTTCCACAGGCTATTTGGTATGGTCCATATAACATTAAAACGATTACTAACTGGTGCAGTAACGATTACTTGGGCATGGGACAGCACAAAGTTGTACTAGATGCCATGCACACTGCATTAGATATGACTGGTGCAGGATCGGGCGGTACTCGTAACATTGCAGGCACGAGCCACTACCATGTAGCATTAGAACACGAAATCGCTTCACTGCATAATAAACAACGTGCTTTATTATTCAGCAGTGCATATGTGGCCAACGAGTGGACTTTGATTTCATTGGCCAAGATCATTCCTAATATTGAATACATCAGTGATGCTAACAATCACAACAGTATTATTGTAGGCATAAGTCATAGCCGAGCACAGAAAAGTGTGTTCAAACATAACGATATGGAAATGTTAGAAGAGTTGTTACAAGCCAGTAAAGCGGCTGGTAATACACCTTGTATCGTATTTGAAAGCGTTTACAGTATGGATGGCGATGTTGGCTTAATCAAAGAGATCTGTGACCTTGCAGACAAGTATGGTGCCATCACTTACATTGATGAAGTTCATGCGGTAGGCTTGTACGGCGCACACGGCGGCGGTAAGTTAGAAGAGTTGGGGTTACAGGATAGAGTTGACATAGTCAACGGAACCTTGGGAAAAGCGTTCGGAGTTCAAGGCGGGTACATTGCAGGGGATAGCGATGTGTTAGATGCTATACGTAGCATTGCCGCAGGATTTATTTTTACAACATCAATGAGTCCAGTTACTTGTGCAGGCGCTTTGGCTGCTATCAAATACCTAAAACAAAATAACGATGTTAGGATTAAGCATCAAGAACGTGCAGCCAAACTAAAACATCTATTAAGAGAAGCTGACTTGCCTATTATGGAGTGTAGTACTACACACATCGTTCCTGTGCTTGTCGGTGAGGCTAAGAAATGCAAAGCTGCCAGTGACTTGTTGTTAAATGAGTTTGATATCTACGTGCAACCAATTAACTATCCTACTGTAGATGTAGGCACTGAACGTTTAAGATTTGCTCCTACACCAATGCATGATGATGCAATGATGAGTCAGTTAATTGATGCGTTGAAAGTTGTGTTAGACAAAGCTGGCTAACTGGGTTACACCAAACACCAGTGCCGCACGTACTTGTTGATCAGTTGCTTCTTGGTCAAGTTTATCAGTACTGATTAAGTCGGCTAATATTTCTTTAGCTTCATCACTAGACATTTGTCCGTTCTGTACTGCTTCTGAAACTTGCAATGCCATTTGGGCACGCTCTGCGGCCCATGAATGTCCGCTAGTCATTACTTCATGTAATATATTACCGTGTCCCATTAGAATCTTCCTTGTACTGAACCTGCTATGATATCAACCTGTTGTTGAATAATTTTCTTCTTAAGGTCACAATACAACGGACTCACTGGACCTTTAGCCAATCGTTCTTGGTATTCTTTAACAGTCGCATTAACTGTCTTAGTAAGTTTAGCAATATCCCTAGTAGGTTTAGTTTGACTATAGATATCAAACCATTCTACGTTCTTTGCTATTGAGTTAACTTGAGTTGCTTGATCTGCCTTGCAATCAAAGTTACGTGTTTGTTGTTGTAGGTCAGTAATTACCTTAGCTTGGTTAACATCCCATCTACTGGGGATTAGTTCCATTATGTTTGCACAACCTGTTAATGCCAGTACTACTAATAATGTGACTAATCTTTTCATGTTATACCTTTGCGCTTGCTCTTAACATCCAACCGTGCTTGCGATGTGCATCAATACGGCCTGCAATGAAATCACTAAAGCCAAATTCTTGATTAGCTTCGCTTTGTTGGAACACTAACTTTAATAGTTTAACAATCTTTTCATTATCAACTATTAGTGATTCCAACATTGCTTGTCTTGGCAATATCTGTGTCTCGTCTTCAATTTGTGTCAGCATACTAAAGCGAGTATAACTGGCTGGAACATAAGTTCCTAACGAGCGAATCTGTTCTGCAAACGCATCAATACTGCCGTATACTTCTTCATAGATGCCGCCAAACAAATCGTGATATTGTTTAAAGTCACTACCTTCTACATTCCAGTGAAAGTTATGTGCCTTTAGATAAAAACTAAATTCTGTAGCAAATGCTACTTTGGCGGCTTGTTGTAACTCATCCATTTTTAATAGCCTTTGGTTACTGAGTTATGTTTGAATGCAAAGTTTGTTCCTCCCAAACCATATCTTGTTGCGTTAGCAGAATTGCTTGCACCTAATTGGAACTTCTCAGCTCCGCCCCACTCCTGGAACCAAATACGGATAGGGTACCATTTGTTTGCTGTCATTGCTACGCCTACTGTTGCGTTGTTTCTTGCATTACCAGATTGGGCAAACAAGTAATCACTTGTTGTGTCGCCTAATGTAGTTGCTGTAGCTGGTGCACCGATCCAAATGATACAGTCATCATCTACTGTAGCAAAGAAGTTAAAGTTACCTGTAGCAGGTGCTTGTATGTAACCTTTCCATTCAAAAGCATAACCGTTTTCTGCGTCTAAGTCAGTACGTAAGCCAAAGCCGCCGTATGTGTCAACTTCGTATGCCGCTTGACTGATGGGGCCGTTTGCTGGCTTCATAAATCCAACGTCAAACTCATAGCTAACTTCGTCAATGTAATTTTCTGAGAAGTTACCAACATACTTGCGACGATATAGACCGTCAATCGGTGTACCTGGAACTGTGTCTACAGCACTTGCAGAAATATTGCGATATGTCATACCAGTTGCATTAAATGCGTCAACATAACTACTCGTAGCAGTAAATGTGCCTGGAACTGTTGGATTGCTTCCGCCTGAACCTGCATAAGGTTCGTTAGGATCCATTCCTGGTGGAATAGTTGGGCCTTCATCGCCTTCGTAATTAGTGTCGCCGGTCATGGCAGCATCAGTTCCAGCCTCTTCCATCTGTACTCTTCCGTCAGTTAGATCTGCGTCAAACGTCCACGGGGCACTGGTATCGTTATAGCTTACACGATGTCTAGCAATTTTTGTAATTTGATAAGCATCTTCATTGTCATCTAAAACTGTAATGCTCATTTCGCCGGCCTCTAAGTCAGCACTTTGTTTAGAAACTAGATAGCATACTGCTTCGTTTTCATCTACATCTATACATTTAAATCTTTTAGACCCTGTTTGTTCTAAAATATATCCCTTAACGCTTGTTGTTCCGTTATGAAATTGCACTTTAATATTATTTTTGTTGTTAACATTAAACAGTTGTTGTTTGCTTAGTGGGCGGCCCATGTTTGATCCTCTTAATCTATAAAATATTTATCACTGGCACCAGCTTTGTTTAGCTTCGCCATAGTACTCACGTGCAAATCCATTAGCAATTAATGCGGCACGTAGACTTTGTCCGTTTACTAGGATGTCGCCCAATACACGACCACCAAATTTATCCCAACCATATAACGTAGCTTGGAATTTACCACCAGCTTTGGCCGCAGAATTAATAGCGTTCTTAGTAAAAGCAGAAGCCGCTTCACCTCGAGCTTTTTCACTTTCGCATTGTGCTCTAAAGCCCTTCTCTGGAGTATCAACTCCGAATACTCTAACGGCAAGCTCTGGCTTCAATGGCGCTGGTAAGAATGGTGCTGAAATTACAACAGTATCACCATCAGTTACTCTTAAGATTTGTGCGTCATATGTAACGCCTACTGGGGTTTTTTGTGCGATTGCCAATGCAGGCAATGCTAATAATAATAATAGAAACTTCTTCATAATAGTCCTTAGTTAACTAGTACTATTTACCTTAGAAGCTGTTGTTAAACCATCCTATTTTCTTACCATCAGCGATGCGCTTGTCGTAGGCTTCTACGCTACCGGGGAAGCGCCATGCCCATACAGCAACTAATGCCATAAAGACCGCAGTACTGATAATGCCAATTGGCTTTACTCCGGTGACAAACATTATAATCAAACTGGTCGTCATCATAGCCAGCATGAAGTATTTCATCTTGATTGGGAACACACGTTTCTCGCCCCAGTTGGTTAAGAATGGACCAAACAGTTTGTGATTATACAACCAGGCATGCATACGTGGACTGCCTTTGCTAAAGCAATAGGCCGCAAACACAACAAAGATAGAGTAAGGCAACCCAGGAGTGATAACTCCCAAGTATGCCATACCCAAACTACAAAACCCTAGTACTTTCCACAAAAATTGTTTCATACTGATATGTAGTCTAACCAGCTGTCGTGCCTAACGTGAAATGGCATTGACTTACGCTTGTTTACCAACTCGTAGTAATCAGGCTTGTAAGGCTTGACCTTAGGCTTGATCTTGTGGTTTGCACCTTTGTTAGCGTTACAAGGACCGCAAGCAGTCGTTGTGTTTTCAAAGGTAGTCTTACCACCCATACTGGTTGGCAACACGTGGTCCAGCGTACATTCACGCTTTTCCAACTTGTCGTGGCAGTATTGGCAAGTGTAACGATCACGTAAGAATACGTTGCTCTTTGAAAAGCGAATCGCAGTCTTAGGCTTCATGTAGTCTCTCAACATGATGATGGCCGGGACTTGTGTTTCCCAGCGGGCTGATCTAACAATCCAATCGTCGTGCCAAGTAACCACATTGGCTTTATCCAAAACCATGTAGCGAATAGCTTCTTGCCAATCGACCGTGCTCAATGGCAAGTAGTTGACTGGCATACCGTCAGCGTTCAGAACCAAAGTATCTGACATTTTTAACCTCTTTTGATTGTGTTACAGACCCAACCTTTGAAGTATATATTATACACTCAAACTGTATTTAAGCCAAGATTGATTGAGCAAACTCGTTTCCGGAACGCTCTATAGATAAATTCCATTGATCTTTGAGGTCATTGTCAAAAACGGATTCATAATCAGCAGTGGCAGTTAGCCAACTCATACTATGATCTCGGGGAGGAGTTCCCTTCATTTCAGCCATTAATTGGTTTGGTGCCCAACCGCAAAGTCCCAAAAACAATCTAAAGTATTTTGGTGCATCGCCATCGCCCAATCTTACCAATAGTTCTTCAGCACTACTAATGGAGAAATCGTTGTTGATTTGCATTGTGTTAGAGCATGTCCACTCACTACTGTGAAGCATACTTAACGCTTTGATGTTAACGGGTCCACCTAAATAAATGTACCCGGGTATGTTAAGTTGCATACCAACTTGTTCACTAAACTCACTTACTGACATTTGACTGCGTTTGTTTAGTATCAAACCCATACTGCCATTCTTGTGATGTTCGGTTAAAAATATTACGCTCTTATACCAGAAGTTATTCTTTAACTTAGGTGGTGCAATTAGTAGTGATCCAGCAAAATTCATATTGTACTTATGTTAAGCGAAACGTTGTACAGAACTTTTTACGTCCGCAACTGTAATAGTACCATCTTTATTTTTATCTAACCCTTTGTTCTGAGCATACACTTTACCACTAAATCCAGTTGCGCCGTCTTGTCCTAAAACAAAGTTGTCGTCCTTACCCACATGTGCTGGCATAAACACTGCCATGTATAAGTCACCTAAGCCCATACCAGGTTTAACTCCAACCATCTTAAAGTATTTGTAAACATAATCTAATTGTGTCACTGCATCCATTGTACGTAGTTCTTCAACTGAGGTACCTAAACTTCTTGCAGTGTTTGGCATGAACTGAATAAGCCCAGTAGCTCCGCTCATCTTGTTTACAGCCGTTGGATCAACTCCAGACTCTTGTTTCATAATAGCCAATAGGTCTTTACTGCTTACACCCAATGCATCAGCTATCTTGTTTAACTTTTTGTTGAAGTCTGGATCTTGGATTACAGCAGTGTCAATATTGGCTGCTGATGTATTGTCTGGCTTGTCTAATACTTCTTTATATTTTTTAGCAATCTCTGGAAACTTTGCGGCTGCTTTGCGAGTGTATGGACCCATCATGCCGTCAATGCCATCTTTGTTAGGACCATAGTCACCTAAGTCAGCACCAGCGGCTTTTAATTCTTTTTGTAGTTGTTCTATATCATTCCCGCTAGTTGATCCAGCTGGAGCATTGGCTGCAGGTTTAGCATTGGCATCAGTAGAGCCTGCGGCATCTTTGCCGACGCCAGCAACCATTGCTTGGCCTATTGCTGTTGCTAAGTCTACTGCTTCTTTAAATTCTGCAAATCTCATTATTAGTTCCCTTTCCACACAGGTAAAGGTCCACCGTAGTTTCCACCTTTAACTTTTTTGCCTTTAACTTTTTGACGTTTACGATTGATAGTAAACTTCTTTTCTGTGTCGCGAGCACGTAAGCCTTGACTGATACAACTACTTAACTGGCTAGCACCAAGCTCACCATCTGGCTTTGTGCTGGTACACAACTTGCGACTAGCTTTGCCTGACTCCATAGCGGGAGCATTTACTTCTGCTTTCTTCTTTTCAAACTCTGCATGTGGATCCACAGGTGTCTTAGGCTTTTTGCTATACTTGATAGCCTTGCGGTTCTTCTTGTGTTCAGTTATAAATTCTGTAGCTCTCATTCGCAGTTCCATTTACGTAGTGCTAATGCTTTGCGAGTTGGCTTGCCATTAGGCTTTTTCATAGCGCCCTTCATACCGCCCATTCTAGCACAGAAGCTCTTACGGCGTTTGGCTGCTTTGCTGCCAGGCTTTAGTTTACTGGGCTTAGTAGTCACTGCCATTTGTAATTTGCTACCTGGATTCTCACGACGATAACTAGCAACACCTTTAGCGTTCAGGCCACCCTTCTTGCTTTTGCCCTTGCTTGTTCTCCAAGCGGCTGCTTCGTCTAGTAGTTCACTATCATCAACTGACTCTAGGTCATCCCATATTACATCAGCATCAACGCCGTGTGCTTCAGCTAAATGTGCAACCATTTCTTCTATCATATCAAACTGCTGATCTAGTTCTTCGTTGATTAAACCACTTAGCTTTCTAATACGAGTTAGCTCACTGTCTTCATTGTAGTTGTCGTGTTTGTCGCGGATAGCATCTAGCTTCTTTTCACTAGCACCTTCACGGCCAGCTTTGGCCAATGCTTTCATTCCGTCTTTACCGTACTTTTCATTACCTTTGGCAGCACGGCTCATAGTTTTCTTTTCACCGGCCTCTGATACTGATTCAGCTGGAACACAGTTGTTCACACGTACTCCGCCCTTGACTTTGGTCTTGGGATTGCCGATCTTCTTACCCGTCCAGCATTTGGCATCCAGTCTCTGTTTAACAGATTCGTTGATTAGTTCTTTTAGTTTCATACTAAACCTCTTGCGATTTAATATTTAGCTAGACTCGTAGTCCATCCATTCGTAAACATTAAGCCATTTACGTGCGCCCACAGTCTCTTTTAAGTGCTTTAAATCCGCACAGGTTTTGACACGCATCCGGGGTAGTTCTACAGCAGGTACAGATTCTACTTCAACAGGCACGCCTTCTTGTTCTGCTATGTACTCTGCTATGTCTAGAAACGAGTGCGGCAATCCTGAGCCCACGTTCCAGATCCCGCTGCCTTTAACTGTATTGATAAAGTCTAACTGTAGCTGACAGATGTCCCCAACCCACGTCCAGTCACGCTTGATAGTCTCAGCAGTATCCCATACCGTTATCTTGCCTTCCTTACGAGCTTGTTGACGCCACTTGTGCATGGCGTTTGCACGGCGTCCTCTAAGGTGCATCCACTTGCCGTAGACATTAAAGTAACGGAAGCCCTGTACCATTACGTGTTGCTCTTGTTGGAACACCCAACGATCAAATAGATACTTGCTCCAAGCATATGGAGTTTGAGGATTGCACGGAGCGTACTCACTAAAGTCCTTAGTGTTGCCATATACGCTACTGGAACTAGCATACTGTAAGTTTACCCCGTGTGCGTTACATTCATTGAACAGATGCTGACTAAACTCTAAGTTCTGTCGCATGATTGCATCTACATCAGTACAGGTCATATCTGCAATGGCACCTAAGTGTATGACCCAATCGTATGGCGTCACGTCTGGAAATTGGTTTGGATCCCAATCGTAGCCGTCAACTTGAAACCCTTCTTGTTTACTCAAAAAGGCTATCATGTTCCGGCCAATAAACCCCAAATGGCCTGTTACTAGTATTTTCATTATTCGATATTTATTGATAGGTGTTGACAATGTAAAAATTATAGCATATAATAAGCGCATGGACAAATACAAAGACTTTCCTGAACAACCTAAAACTATGTCAGAGGCTGAGGGCGAAGCACTGTTTCAAAACATGTTGAAACAGATCGCCAAGTTCAAGCCCGACGAGATCATTGCTGTTAACCGCAGTGGCTTTAGCTATGCCATGTGGGTAGCGCAAATACTTAAACTACCACTGGGTGCATACTGGCCTAAAGATGGTAAATTGATTGCACAAGACACTAGCAAGCGATTGGTCTTTGTTGATGACAACATACTGCAAGGTACAACCTTTTTGGATACTAAACAGTTTATGGATGGCTATCAACATGAGTGGCGTTGGGCTGTACTATTCAGTGACTGGCACACACCAGAAGCTGTTCGAAATGAAATTATACAAGGCGCACGGCTTCCGTACTTTGCTGAAGAACCCATGTGGGGCAGTCGTAAAGTTAGTGCTGACTATGGAGTGAGATATCGAGATGAGTAAAATTGCATATGACTTAGATGGCGTGTTGGTACCTGACTGTAATCAAATCCCATCAATTGGCGGGCTTGATGACTTCTACGCCCTGACCCATTACATGCGACCCTTGTTTAAACCTGAGGGCGAGTGGAGCATCATTACAGCACGAGATCCAAAATATAGATTCAATACAATGGATTGGGTAAACGCACATTTTGATAATAAGCCCAATCGAGTTTGGCACGAAATTGGAGACATGGCCCCTGCTATCTATAAAGCAGAAGTCATTAACCAAAATGGAATTGAGTTCTATATTGAGAGTGATGCTGGCATTGTTGAGTATCTTTCAAATCATACCCAAGCAATCGTAATACATTTTGATAAATTTTGTAGCCAAAGTTTTGCCTTTTAACCATTGACTTGTTCCAATAGTGGTGCTATAATAACAACATAGCAACCACATAGAAAGAGTTAAATGCGAACACTTTTGTTACTTTCAGTAATTCTAATTACTGGTTGCAGTTCATTGCCTAGGCCCTTGTGTCCAGGTACACGCTCGTACGATCCACAGTACTGCCGTGGTCAAGAATTCCAACGACTCAGCAACTTTCCCAACGAAGCATTACAACGCGAAGCAAAATGTAATGCTAACATTCAGCCGCACATTAATTGTATTTGGGGCCGCCCATGAAAATTAAAATTAAGAACACAATGTGGGATCGCAGAGCCGCATACTTCTTTGAGATCAAAGAGTTTAATGAGTATGAGGGAGATGAAGTTAAGGTCAAATGGTGCAAACCGCATGAGATCGCAGTTAGCACAGACAATCCTGAATTTCCCTTCCGTATTTTACAACGTGTTAACATTGTAGAGATTGATGGGCTACCATACGCTTACGATGTTAAGCCTAAGGTAGAACAAGTTCGACTGGTAACAGGTAGTAACGGTAAAGTTTATGAAGTAACTTCGCATAGTTGCACATGTCCAGGTTTTACATTCCGTGGAACTTGTAAACACATTGGAGTTAAAGAATGAAATTAGTAAAAGGTGATTTACTAACACTGGCCGAAGCAGGAGAGTTTGATGCTATTGTGCATGGCTGTAACTGTTTCTGTACTATGGGTGCTGGTATTGCCAAACAGATTAAAGAACAATATCCAGATGCCTGGGATCAAGATGCAAGGACCATGTCAGGTGACATCTTCAAGCTAGGCAACTGGACAGAATTTAACACAGGCAAATTTGTTATCATAAATGCCTATACACAATTTGGTATGAGTAAAACTGGCGAAGATGTATTTGAGTACACCTCTTTTGAACTTATACTACAAAAACTTGCACACCTGTATGGCAAGAATCGTTTTGGGTTTCCCCTAATTGGTATGGGTCTCGCTGGTGGCGACAAGCAACGAATATTTGGATTGCTTGAATGGTTTAGTGACGAGTGTGCTAAACAAGGTGGCAAGGTAACTGTCGTAGAATACAAAGGAACATAATGGAACCAAAATACTTGTACACAATCAAATGGACTCAGCCATATGCTACAAACTTCCAGCGGCCATACATGCGTGGACTGCAAGAACAAATGGAACAGGTAGTTGAGCATTGGCTTGAAGATGGCGACTTCACTGAGGCAAAAGAAGTAATTGACCGAATCAAACGACACAGTTAACATTCCAAAACTTGTATCGGAATATCTAGCACGGTTCCCTTACGTATATAAAATACCTAAGAACTGTGACGAGTATGATGATATAAAGCTGTGGTGTGAGCAAAAGTTCAATCACGAGTTTAAAGATTGGTTTTGGTTTCCAGGTGGGCGGTATGATGATCATGCCAATCTACATATTGTGCATGAAAGATGGAACACCTTGTTTATTTTAAGGTGGGGCGATAAGATATGAAAATGTTAAAATGTGATGTGGGTATGTTTAAACTTCCAGGCATTATTCTCAGTGCTGAAGAAGATGAAGAACTCACTGAAGAAAAGTTAAATGAAATCGAGGAATGGTGTAAGAGTGAACAGGGCACCGGTACACGCATGACTGGAACTATGTGGAGTTTCAGAAAAGAAAGTCAAAGAGAATGGTTCATCTTGAAATGGTCATGAATTCTTTTCAAAGAAAACTGTTAATCGACATCGAGTCTGGCGGAATAAAGCCAGGTGAGATGATGATTATATCAGCTGGCAGAGGCACAGGCAAGTCTACATTTAACGCAATGTACGGCAAACTATGGAACGATATAATGGATAAGCCACTAGTAATGCGTTGGCAACAACTACCTGGACGTAAGGTAAAAGCTCACATAACAGATACTAGCCGCGGCCTCAGAGATGCTGACATGGATGAAGTACAAAAATGGATTTGGACTAACATACCTACAGCCAAACGGCTTAGCTTTGACATGTGGTTATTCAAAGAGGACAAACACATTACAATGTTTTTAATGAAGTGGTCATGATTAAAAAGAAAATGTTAACCGACAAGTCCGGCAAGCTGGCCGATGCGTACATTGAAGCGGCAGCTCGACAAATGGCCAAAGATATCGACACCGAGGTGCTTATGACAAGCATGGAATGGAAGCCGTTTGAATTAAGTGAAGGACGTGTATATGGTGCTCGTTACCTAACAGTACACCCCAGTAACGGTGCTAGGTGGAACGACATGATGGCGTGGATGGTGGAAACATTTGGTCCTACTGCACATGACGGAGTATGGACACCTGGTATGCGTTGGTATGCTAACAATGCTAAGTTTTGGTTTCGAAACGAAAAAGATCTTAACTGGTTTATTATGAAGTGGAACTCATAATGATTGTACAAGAAAGAAAAAGCAAATACAAACATAAAATTACTGTGCCACGCACATGGGCAATTGGTGATATTAGTGAAAGATCTATGAGGGAATGGTGCGAGATCACGTTTGGACCTGGAGGTCGTAAACAACGATGGCGATTTGGGTGGGTTGATGATAACAACACTTTTTATTTCCGTAACAGTAAAGATGCCATGCTGTTTACATTAAAGTGGTCGTGAAACAAAATGAACGAATACACTGGTATCCTAGTTGACAATGTTCCCACCAATGTGTTAGTATGGCTTGTAGACACATATGGCCCTATGGGCCAAAGATGGTTTGTAGTAAACAATACCATTTACTTTAAAGATCCAAAGGATTACTTTTGGTTCGAACTAAGATGGACAATAGTAGATGAAACAATTTAGAGAAGAAGCTTCTAGAGATTTAAAATACTTTGAGAGTAAGTTTGAAGCACGTATTGAAGACAGCAAAGAATATAGACAGTATACAAGACGTATGCCTTACTACATGTGGGATGGTAAGATACCATTTGAGTCTGAAACTCAAGTAGTTCCTATGAAGTGCATTCATCTAACTATCGACAATCTTGATCGTTTGATTAGAGAACAAGAACGTATGGAACATATGGAAGACGATGCTAACTACGGCAAGAAGATTGTCAATATGTTACATGCTGACGAGCGTGTGCGTGATAGTAATCCAGCGGTAGCTAAAGCATATCGCAATTACCTAACGCTTTTAGAACTAGCAAGGAAATAAAATGATTAAAGGAATTAATTCAAGTGGACGTTACTTAACTGTATCAGGCGGTAGCCCGTCTAATACCTACATCAGTCCTGGAGCAGTAGGTTCAGGCATGATGCGATATAATGGCAACATGAACTGTATTGAAGTTAATGACGGCAACTCATGGATACAGCTACAGTCGAATTATGCTACGGTTGAACTAAGTCCGGATAGTGAATCGTTACTCGAATGGGCACGTAAAGAGCGCGACAAACAATGGGCTCGTGATGAAAGAATCCGCAAAAACCCAGCACTGAAGAAAGCATACGAAGCTATCCAACGTGCAGAAGCCAACTTTGATATCTTAGATAAGATTGTTGGCGAAACACAATACGATGAAGTACAGGCATCGCCATGAAAGTAATTGACTTAGGTGAACTGAGAAAGTTCAAAAACAATCCTCATTTAGATCGACGACAAGCAGTCAACTGGTTGCTTGAGCGACTAGGCCCTTGTGGTGATAGATGGAATATGAAAGAACTAAAGTACATTGAATTCCGTAAGGATAGGGACGCTGACCTGTTCCTATTAACATGGACATGACATGGCTCTTGGTCCTAAGAACACAATGTTTGACATGTACAGCAGTCCCATGCCTGACGAGTTTAAACGTTTCAAAAATATAAACAAATTTATGGTTATTGACGACAAAGTATATGAGATACATGATGTAGTTGTACACATGTTTCGAATGGGTGATGTTGAAGATCCAGATCTGTATGCCGCTGAACCACTTTGGAATTGGCAACAAAGTGAAATTGGACAGTGGGTCATGGAGCGCAGTATGGACACTCCCGTTTGGCATCGAATTGGTGATCCTATGAACTATGGATACACTTATCGAATTACAGCCAAATTGAAAGGTCCAGACTATACTTATTGGACACTCAAATACGCTGACACTGTTAAATTACCTTGACACACTGACTGATCTAGTGTATAATTAACTTAAGAACTGCCCATAGCACAAGGGATAGTGCAGTAGCCTTCTAAGCTATAGATCCAGGTTCGAGTCCTGGTGGGCAGGCCATTAACACAGACAGGTTCAGTATGAATAAGATTTATTACGAAAAGGTTGGACGTAAGTATGTGCCTGTGGCTGAATACGACAGCCAATTTATGGATAGCTTTCCAAAGGGTAATCATCTAGTAATGAGTTACCCGGGCGGCGCCAGTCGCCGTTTTAACATTGACCCCAACTATGCCGCAATGATTGCCGCTGGTCGAGTAGCAGAAGATGCCATCTGTCGCGCTATCAGTAAGGCTTCTGAATTGCGTCCTCAGGTTACACCTCTTACCAAGCAACAAAAAGCCGCATGGGAAAAACTTAAAGAAGCATTTGGTGACGAGATCACTACACTTCGCGGACTCAGCATTCACGACTGTGCAGAAGCTGGAGTCAAAGCCATGCAAGACGAAGCAGATAAATTATTAAGTAATCCAAGTGTTCGTAAAGCCTACGATAGATTCTTGTTGATTGCAGAACTGACGAGGGAGCAACAAAAAAATGGAAATTAAAATTGGCAGTATATGGTCCGGTGGTGATCGTAAGTTATTCAAAGTTAAGGGCCTAGTTGAAACGCCAGAAGGTATGTGGGTCCACTATGAGCAAATGGGCACTGATCAATCGTACAACTGTTTGACTAGTGCATTTACTACTCGCTTTACTCAAATTGTTAATCAATAAGGAATATCATGGACGCACTTCTCGTACTGGTTATTGTTGTGGCTGCATTTGGAGCAGGATTTGTCTTGGGAGAGCTAAGTCAAGCACATAAGTTTATTCAAAAGATCAGCACAGATCCGGACAACATGATCAACATGCTGAACAAACTCAAAGTTGAGTTGGCTCGTCTTAAGGAATTGGAAGCTACTGGTGCTCCGTTGGACAGTATTGAAGTTAAACTGGAACAACAAGGTGCCATGTACTACTGCTATCGAGCAGAAACGAATGAGTTCCTTGGGCAGAATACTGACCGCGATGAACTGCTCAAAGCTGTTAGCCAAAAATTAAATAATGCAAACATTTTGGCTAAACAAGCCAAAGAAATCAACCAAACTGCTTGACCTGCTGGTATAGTAATGCTATACTAGTCTTACGTTGGTGATACGCACCGACACACACAAATAGGAAACAACATGAAATATTTTAATCCAGAAACTAAGACTTTTAAACTTTTTAACGCATTGTACAAAGGTCAGGCAGTTACAGCCGCTCAAGCAGAAAAGCGTTTTGGCATCAAGAACATTGCGGCAGAAGCCAGCCGTATCCGTAGCAATGGCTATGCAGTTTATACCAACAACCGCACAGCAGGCAATGGTGTTACTGTTACTGAATACGTAATGGGCAAGCCAAGCCGTGAAATCGTTGCTCTTGGTTACAAAGCCAAGTCACTAGGCATTTCACTTTAATACTGTACTAGCTACAGATTAAACAAAAGCACCTTAGGGTGCTTTTTGTTTGATAAATATTAGACTATGAACAAACCATTTAAACTTGCATTCTTTGGCGACGCTATCTGTACAGAAAGCCGCGCTGTTCCCACTGTTGATACATTCGTGGATATTATCAAGAAACACTATGGTGCTGATTGTACACTGGTACATCAAGGCACTGCTGGTGGTGTTACTATTCCCGAGATGTTAGACCAAATCCGAGCTACGGAGATGGACATTGCCTGTGTGTTCTATGGACACGAAATCAATGCCAATGCCAATTTGTATAAAGATCACCAAGCATCAATTGAACTTGAATTGAAAAATCGTAATATAGCTACTGTACATTTTGTACACAAGTTTCACGACAATCACACGTTCACGTGGGGCCTTACTGATGAGCTTGTATCCAAGTACTCGGATCTAACCCGTACTGAACGAGTTGTTACCAACTACGAATCCAGTGACAACGGCATCGACTTTGTGGGCAACAACTTAGCGGCTGAGCGTATAATCAAATATATTGATCAGCTACGTGCTTAAGAACGCTTTAGAATACATACGCCAGGACTGGTCAAGTCACCCCTGGCGTTTCGTTGCGGAGACTTACAATGCTTTTACAGCATTGGCCACTGCTATTATATTTGCTTGGATGGCACCTAATGTGCCCTATGGCTTGACCTATCCCTTATGGTTAAGCGGCACAATTTTAATGATATTTTGCGGCATCAGCCGAAACAGCACGGGCATTGTGGTCATGAGTATACTCATGACCGTTATCGATGTTGTGGGCTATGCTCGCTTTTTGTTAGGCATGAACTAAATGAACATTGGATTTATTGGCATAGGCAAACTGGGTTTGCCCTGTGCAGAACAAATGGCCCTGGGTGGGCATCAAGTTACGGGCTACGATGCCCTACCAAGATCCAGCAATACCATCACAGTAGCACAGGATCTACGTCAAGCAGTAGAGGGTCAGGACATTGTGTTTATCGCAGTGCCCACACCCCACAACCCTGCTTATGATGGACGTGCGCCCACAGCACACCTAACACCTCGAGACTTTGATTACTCAATAGTTGAGTCCGTACTACAACAGGTCAATGAGTATGCCCATGCAGAACAGTTAGTGGTATTGATCAGCACAGTACTACCCGGCACTGTACGCAGACAACTTAGACCCTGCATTACACAGGCTCGCTTTATCTACAACCCCTACCTCATTGCCATGGGTTCAGTGGCTTGGGATATGGTCAACCCAGAGATGGTTATGATTGGCACAGAGGATGGCAGCTTGACTGGCGATGCTCGACAGCTGATTGAGTTCTACAAGACCATCATGCAAAACAACCCACGCTATGAAGTAGGCACATGGGACGAATGTGAATGCATCAAGGTCTTTTACAATACCTTTATATCCACTAAGATTGGCCTGGCCAATATGATATTGGATGTGGCCGAACGTCAGGGCAACATCAACGTGGATGTAGTGACCAACGCTCTAGCTCGTAGTACCATGCGTATCATGGGTCCACAGTATATGACAGCAGGCATGGGTGATGGGGGCGGTTGCCACCCTAGGGACAACATAGCACTTCGCTACATGGCACAGGAGTTGGGCATGGGCTATGACCTATTTGATGCTGTGATGAATGCTCGTGAACAGCAGGCTCAAAACCTAGCTCTACGTCTATGCTCACTGGCCCGTGAACATGACATGCCTATATACATACACGGACGTGCTTACAAGCCTGGAGTGTCCTACGAGGATGGCAGCTATAGCCTATTGGTTGGACACTACTGTGAGGCCGCAGGATACCCTGTGGTCTATATAGATCCATTGACTGGTCACAGTCCAGAGGGTCTAGTATTGGGTGTTGTGTTGTTGGCCCACAGTGCCAGCACTACCTACAAGTATGCCAACGGATCAGCTTTGGACAGTCTCTACTGTGAAATAGCCCCGGGCAGTGTGGTAGTTGATCCTTGGCGTCAATACACCAACAGCCAGCACAGAGTCGTACACTGGGGCAACACTAGACCCCAAAGCGTCCTACAAACTCATCAACACCCACATCTGGCATAGAGCGTAAGTGGGCATAGTTGTAGTCAACTATCGCTTTGACCTCATGTGTGAACTCCACACGCTGAGCAGGTGGCCATGCTTGAATACTCCGCATGACATTGACCACTGCCAGCATACGATCATTGGCATTGGCCATGCTGTCATAGCCCTCATCCCACCATTGACCAAACGTTTTAAAGCCCAATGCCCGCAGGTGTGCCAGTGTACCTGCTGAACTCAGCATGACAAATGGATGCAGCCAAGTAATGGCTTTGAATGTTTTCTCTGTGACATGGACGGCTGGATTGTCCAATGCTCGTTTACGCCCTATGCCGTAGAAGTTGGTCTCTGATATGACACTGACCAAACTGTTGGCGTACAAGTCAACTGATGCTTGACTGCGATCCTGTGTAGCCCTAGTAAATTCCTCATCCACAACCAAGGGCAGTAGTTCTGCTGTGGCATCAATCAAAGTGTCTGTAATGTTCAAACGAAGTCTGGTATCAGCATGTCGATGGATCTCACTGGCCAGCTGATGACGCAGACGATCTGCATAGTCAAATAGGGGCATACTAAAGTAACTGTGATCCAGCAGAGCATGTTGATGGCACATGGCTATGAATATCATTCTATGGTCATGATGTGCATAGTTAAAGCTCAAGAACGTGTGTGACCTTGGCCCAGGCTGATACTGCACCGCTAGATCTCCATCAAAGTGCTGTCTATAGTCCCTAATCAAAAAGGGATTGGCATAGTGCAACTTCATGCGATCGTTACGGGGCCATGCTTGTTGGTCAACATACTGCTGATATATCACATCAGCATTGGGCGCATTGGTCATGTAGATGACCTGTCTCAGTGGTATAGCCCAGTGATTGAAGTAGGCATGCATGGCATCAAACAGCTCGCCGGGCATGTAGGTCTCGCCCTCAACAGGAATCAATATGTAGCCATCGCCACGCCCTATGTGTCCCAATATGTGACGACTATGCGGATAGTGATCCAGTAGGCCACTACCTATGGTAAACTGATCTACAATTCCCCGTGTAGAAGCTATGGGAAACTTGAGTTCATATATGGCCCTGTCGGGTATACGGCCGAACTCAATGTGGGTTAACGCTATTTGATCCGGCCTAAATCTACGATAAAAATTAGGCCGTCGCCCATCATGTCCCATAGCAGTTGCACCCTCAACTGCCAGTTCCTCCAGTAGAGGAGGATAGACATTACTAACAGGACCTTGTGGAGTCAAGTAGTTATAGACAAAATTGGCTTTCATGTGCATAACCTGTGGATAACTTGACAGCCCACGAGACCAATATGCGCGAAGCGCTCAGCGCCAGCAGAAAAATTTGTAGCGTTAAAATGCATACTTAATTAAGGGAACAGGTCCAATCTTATAGCCATTCGCACCACCAGAGGCCGTAATAGTATCTACACTGGCACAACCTGACATAACATGAACTACTACTATACAGGCTATAACAAGGATAGTCAAGTGCAGTTTATCCATGCCGAGAGTCTCGTGTAAACATTACACGAAACTCTCTCAAGTCCGCGTCTAATGGTAGTCCGATCATGCCCAATCCAAAGCAAGCCAATCCATATAGTAAGTCAATGAATAACAAGTACATTAGTGTGGGCCATATGGGTTAAGGGGACGATCTGTTTCACCTTCCTGAGGTGGATATACAGGATACTGATTGGGATCGGTGTTAGTGTTCATAGTATAATATATAGCAAAGGTCTAGCTGTGGGCTCATGCATATCGACTGTATATACACTGTACACTATACACTAGACAATATAGTCTTCTCGACAACATCGTTCCAGTGTGGGATCAATCAACAGGGCAAGGTCTACACACTGCTCAGGTATCCAAAACATCATGTGCGTGTATCTATCACTGATGAATCCCGTTTTAAATTGGATTAACTGCCATAACCGTTCTCGAACATCAAGGCTGGAGGTGCATTTGAAACATAGCATACGCATAGTGATTGTATTTACTGTATATACGTATGGTCTAGCTGTGGGGTCCTGTGGGTACACTGTATAGCAAAGGTCTAGCTGTGGGCTTTACTGTATATACAGTGGAGGAGGCGGAAAAGATAGGAAAGGTAGGGAGAGTATTTGAACATAGCCACTCGGCACCACAAGCCTATCAAAAATTTCTGCACAGGATTCCTTATGCTAGGCCTATCAAATGACGTGTTCGCCCGGTTCTGTTGCACTTTTTCACACCTTTTTGCACCTTTCTACACCATTTGACCACCGTTATCACCGCCTATTGCAACGGTTTCTACGGTGACACCATTGTGTATATACAGTGTGTCGATGATATGAGTGGAGCTGACTCCTGTGTAACTGCTATATACAGTATATACAGTGGAGTTGAGCTGACTCTTATCGACTGTATATACAGGGAGCATGCGATGGATCTAGATCACTATACACAGTATATACGGCGTCAACTCAGTCATATACAGTATGACACGAAGAGTGCTACACGAAACGCTCATTATCAATTGGGTCTACTAATAGGAGTTATCGCTCAAGCGGCGGCTCATGACAATAAAATAATAGATATTATACAGGCGACTTTGGCGGAGAATCCACACAGGATTAAGTAGTATTAGGCGGCGGAGGACATCAAAAATTTGGCTAGGATCGGCAGGTTTTCAAAACCATTTCCAAACCAAAATCATATTCAAAACCTTTCGCCCAGCCTCGCCGTCCATCCCCTTAAGCAGTTCGAACACTCTCTACAGTCTACCTGTTTTCTTATTATGTCTTAATTATAGCACTGGTTCACCAAAATGTCAACCGGTGTGACGAACCCATGACGGCCGTGTGGGTATTATTTTGGCTCTTGACGTTTTGGTGGACCTGCGTTATAATACATTTTTAAAGGAAATAAAGATGCTAGAAGCAAAAGACGCAAAACGTAAAATTGACAGTTTGATGTTGCAACTGCAAGACATGCTAGATCAAGTTGGGCTTGACGAAAGCGAGCCTGTGCAAAATGCTTTTAATGCATTAGCCATTGTCTTAGACGATGTTGCGTATTAACAACACAACGAGTGCGGGTTCTGCTTGACAAACGGGCGGACCTGCGCTATAATTATGATATGATGATGACAAAGACACGCAGAACTCCACGCAAGGACAGCTCCTATGTCATATACGAGATGACCAGCGAGCTTGGGGACTCATACATTGGACTCACCCGCAAGGGCACTGTGACCCCGGTTAAAGCGGTCCTAGAGCGGTGGCGTAAGCATAAGAGCCGTGCTCGTAACGAAGATCGTCGATGGGCGCTCTATGTCTACTTGAAGACTGGTGGTTTGGACTTGGGCTGGACCCATACAATCATCGCCATCGTGCGTGGCCGTGCTGAAGCTTATGCATACGAGCGTGAGCTGGTCAAGATGGCTGAACCCACACTCAATGACCAGTATCTGTAAATGGGTATTGGTTGACAGATTGGGGGAGTGGCGCTATACTGTATGAACACTAACGAAACGGAGCAGATATGAAAACAGACCACACCATGTACATATACAAGGCAGATCGTCGTAAGAAGTCGGGCGAACGACTGGTGTCCACTACAGTATGGCGCAACAGGGATGCCGCAGAGATGGCACGTGAGGTGCGTGAACTCCAGTACGAGCTATATCCTACCAGCAAGGGATTCCGCATAGAGTTTGTGGCTACGATGAAGACTGTGATTAACTTGATGTCGGGCAAGGAAGTACAGATCCCACACGATACTCCACGAAGCTGTGATCCCTCTAGTGAACTCTACTGGAGCATGTAATACCCATTCACACTGTCAGGTCTTTTAACTAGGACTTGACAGTTTGGGGGACTGGTGCTATACTGTATGAACACTAACGCAATGGAGCAATGAAATGAACTTACTCAGCACCGCAAATCCCAAAATCCAAAAGGGCACCAAGCTAGGCTACCTCAGCTTTATCTTGCACCTTGCTCCTGCAGACTTGAGCGGTCACAATACATGCCCTAAGGCTACGGCTGGTTGTAAGGCGGCATGCTTGAACACTGCCGGTCGTGGTGGCATGTTCAAGAAGGGTGAGACGACCAACATGATCCAGAAGGCACGTATCCGCAAGACATTGAGCTTCTTTGCAGACCGCGAGCAGTTCATGAAGGACTTGGCTAAGGACATCCGCAAAGGCATCAAGCAGGCCTCCAAGCTGGGATTGACTCCCGTGTTCCGTTTGAATGGTACTAGTGACTTATCGTTTGAAAAGTATGAAGTAGAAGGCGCTAAGAACATCTTTGAGCTTTTCCCTACTGTACAGTTCTATGACTACACTAAGGTCTTGGGCCGTAAGGTCACAGACATTGCCAACTACCACTTGACCTTCAGTGCCGCAGATGGCAACGATGCAGATGTGAACAAGGCTATTGCACAGGACATGAACGTGACTGTGGTCTTTGATCGGATCCCTGCTGAGTACAAGGGCAAGCCTGTGTTCAACGCAGACGAGACTGACCTGCGCTTCTTGGATCCAAAAGGTGTGGTCTTGGGCTTGAAGGCTAAGGGTCGTGCTAAGAAAGACCGTACAGGCTTTGTGGTCTTTATGCAACAGGCTTGACATTTTGGTAGACCGGTGCTATACTATAGGTTAAGTTAAACAAAAGGAGCGAGCGATGCGTACACAGACAACGAAGCTTTTGGAGATGATGGACGAAGGCCTTATCTCAGCTGAAGCCGTAGCAGAGATGGCACTGGCCTACATGAGCGAAGACGAAGTGGCAGACATGATGCGAAGCAACGATATCCTGGACGAGGATGAGGACGTGGAAGATGACTTCCCGTTGAGCATGGAATACGACGAAGGGGAATGACATGCTGATAACTAACGAATGGGATAGGGACAATCTGAACTTTCTATTGAGTACAGATGACGCTTGCCTCAAACACTGGCATGCCCAAGCAGACGCAGATGACTTGGTCTATGCCCAAGAACTGCTCGCAGCCTACAGTGAAGAGCTGATCCTTAAGGCCAAAGAGCTTAGGATCGAGTGCGAGATGGAGCTTAAAGGTACCCATGAAGCTAGTGTGGTTATTAATGGAGTGCTTGACAAGTTCAAGAAGTGACGCTATACTATAGGTTAAGTTAAACAAAAGGAGCGCGAAATGGGAACACGATCACTGACTTTCGTTTATGAAGGCGATGAAGCAATCATCAACATGTACCGCCAATATGACGGCTACCCGACAGGACACGGCGCAGAGCTGGCCACGTTCCTCTCGCAGTTCGAGGCTATCACCAATGGCATCCGTGTAGGCGACACACGTAAGATTGCCAACGGCATGGGTTGCTTGGCTGCTCAACTTGTGGGACACTTCAAAGGCACTGAGGCAGGCGGCTTTTACCTGTACCCAACTAGTGCCAAGGACTGCGGTCAGGACTACGAGTACCACGTATACTCTGACACACGAGGCCTGTGCGTTCGCATTACCGATCGCGGGTGCAACATGTTTGGTCTCACAATGTCGGACAAGAACGATGCTGTCTTTGATGGTACAGTAGCAGAGTTCACAGAGTTTTGCACAGAGCGGGAGACAGCAGAATGACTTGGGTGACTTGGATTAGAGATCCCAAAACGGGTGCGACCTTTAAGGTCTCTGTACAGGCTGATGATGTGGGCACGGCCCGTATGATGTTTGAAGGACAGTACGGTAGCCAAAATGTACTGCACCTCCCAAGTGCGGCTTGACAATAGTGCGGACCCGTGCTATAATATACTTTTACACACGTTAGGAGCGACTAATGGCTAGAGTAGTAACGATGGAGATGTTAGCGGACATGAAGAGTTCTAAGGCAGAAACTAAGAGCTTGGAGATGGAGAAAGTGGAGAAGGTCTCTAGCGAGACTGACGACGAGATCAAAGCACGACTGCGTGAGCGCTTTGGTATTTTGGATGACATGACACGTGCTGTGAAGAAGGGTGCAGTACGAGCAATGATCGTGTCAGGTCCCCCGGGTGTGGGCAAGAGCTTTGGTGTTGAGAAGGTCTTGGGCAAGCATGACCTTATGGCCAACGTTGCAGGCAATGAGAAGCTGAAGAAGTATGAAGTGGTCAAGGGTGCGATGTCAGCGCTGGGCCTGTACAGTAAGCTCTATCAATACAGTGACAGCAAGAACATTCTCGTGTTCGATGACTGTGACAGCGTCCTGCTGGACGACCTCAGCCTTAACATCCTTAAGGCAGCATTAGACAGTGGCTCAAAGCGCATGATCCACTGGAACACAGACAGCCACATGCTAAACCGTGAAGGCATTCCCAACAGCTTTGAGTTCAAGGGCGGTGCTATCTTTATCACCAACATCAAGTTCGAGAACGTTAAGAGCAAAAAGCTCAAGGATCACCTTGAGGCTTTGGAGTCACGCTGTCACTATCTTGACCTTACCATTGACACAGAGCGTGAAAAGATCCTACGTATCAAGCAGATCGTTGAAGACGGCATGCTGGACAAGTATGATTTTGAAGCGGGTGCAAGAGAAGAGTTGATGAACTTCATTGACAATAATAAGAAGAAGCTGAGAGAACTCAGCCTGCGTATGGTGCTTAAACTGGCTGATCTAAAGGCCAGCTTTCCAGAACGTTGGACTGGCATCGCTGAAATGACATGTATGCGTCGTGGTTAACTGATTCGCTCCCAGAAGACTAGACCCTACACTGTCTAAAATCCCAATGGGGTTTTGGAGCCCTGGACTCGCTCCCCAGGGCTTTTTTTTGGTTGACATTTTGGCAGACCTGTGTTATACTATACACTAGACACTAAGGAGATCGCAATGGCAATGGTAGAAGGCAAACGGGTGCAAGTTGGTGACACTGTCAGCTTTAAGTGTGACATCGAACAATGTGGGACAATCTACAAGATAGAAGGGGACAGGCTGTTCCTGGAGAGCAAGTACGGGTTCCAGGGAGACTACATTGGCGGGCAGGAAAAGACCATACAGTCTGCCAGGGATTGTTGGATAGAGGGTTGACATTTTGGTAGACCTGTGTTATACTATACACTAGACACTAAGGAGCTGATATGTTAAATGTAGATAAGATTGTTAAGGTATACAACGGTCGGATGGGTTGCATGTGCGGTTGCAATGGCAAGTATTCTTATACTGCCGACGGTGCAGTTAACCATGGCCCCGGCTACGATGTTACGGCAAGCGTTAACGAACGCTCCGTGCGTATTATGGCTAAGAAGATACTGGCTAATCCAAATGTGGAGTTTGAAGACAATTATGCGTTCGTAGAAGATCGCGCCCGTAATAAAATGCAAGTGGTTTATTTTAAGGAGAATCAATAATGGGTGTTATGAAAGATTTGAGTTACGATGTGGAAGCACTATTCATTGACGGGTGCAGTCCCACAGAGATCGCCGAGCAACTATCAATCCCAGTAGACCTGGTCAAAGGCTTCCTCACCAGCTTTGGAGTTGATGTTCGTGACCTGGAAGACGAAGTCTATAGTCCTTACAATCCGTAAGGGTATTGGTTGACAGATTGGCGGACCTGCGTTATACTATAGGTTAAGTTAAACAAAAGGAGCGATAGATGAACATAAGCAACATTGAGCAGTATGTGGAACAAAAGAACAGCTGGGGCAAGATCTTTGGCTCCAAGCCACTTAGCCTGTTGAATGCGGCAGATCGCCAGAAGATCGCCAATAGCTTGGATGCAGACCTTAGTCCAGAGAACCTCACATGCGATGGCGAGGTGCGTGGTGCGGCACTTCAGAACAAGGCACGCTACCTGCAACGCTGTGCTCAAGAGTTGCAGAGCATTGACCCTGCTGTTACCTTTTATGAATTCAACTAAGAAAGAAGACTATATGAAAACCAACCGCGAGAAGAATCAGGAGTTTGATTCCAAGCAGTCCGGCCGGGTGCGACCTAAGGAGCCCGCTTACAATTGGAAACCATTGGAGGACGTGATCCGTTCATGGATCACGAAGGCTAAATGAGTAGACTGGAGCTGTTTGGTCGACCCTATGTAACCTTTGATCCCGACAACAAAGACCATAGGCGATATTACTATCAGTTCGTTGAAACGTCAAGCTGGGGCCAATGCCCTGTTAGGTTCGTGGTGCCAGAAGATCACGGAGATTTGGTTACGATGATTCAGCGGAGTTTGATTGCTCATTACGTTTCCAAAGAGTTCAATCGTCCAAAAAAGGTTGCTCAAAAAGGCAAGAAAACGGTTGACAGACGCAAGGATTGAGTTTATAATTAATGCATACGATAAGGTATCGTATGTTTTTTTAACACACAGAAAGAGGCACACAAATGGCAACAGATAAACAGTTTTCCGTAGTTGGTATTTCCAAACTGAATGGCGATTATAAAGTTCGTTTCGCCAACGACATCATGCGTATCAAAGTACTCGCTAAAGGCGGACACGAAGACATTCGCTTGGCAGACCTTGAGGCTCCCTTGTCCAAGATGGATGCTGTAGTCGCAATGTCCAAGCTGGATGAGTTCCAAGACGTCATTGCTAAGGCAACTATCGCAGAATATGTGGAGCGCAATACTCCACGAGCAAAGCCGGAGTCTACTCCTACAGCAACTAAGAAGACTGCTGTTAAGGCCCCAGCTAAGGCCAAGGCTGCTGTCACTGAGAACGAGGACGCTCCCTTCTAAACACCAGGGGAGGCAACTCCCCTAAATATATCTATTATGAGCTGGACACTTTATGAAGTTTGGGCCGACGACAATGGCCACGAAGAACTTATCGATACAACCTATAGCGAACCTGAAGCAATTCAGATGGCCAAAGACGCAGTAGAGGCGGGTGCGGACTATGCTATAATCTATCGTGAAGATAAGGAAGGCGAGCTAATAGAGTTAATGAGATTTCCGGGTCCTTAGCTCATGTTGGTTAGAGCAGTGGACTCATAATCCATTGGTGCCCAGTTCGACTCTGGGAGGACCCACCAGACAAGGGGTGTTGCGTAAAAACAACACTCCTTTTCTTTTGGTTGACTGATTGGTGGACCTGTGTTATACTATACACTAGACACTAAGGAGCTGATATGATAGACACAGGATACGAAGTAGAGTACAAGGGCAAGACATTCCGTTGCACTCATGGTTGCCCATTTGATCGTGGATCGGCAGACAGCTACTACGGACGCATCCGTAACCCACACAAAGGCGGAGTAGGCGGCGACAGTGGCCCCCGTATTGAAAGCAACGAGATGACACTGCAAGAGATTGCGGACTACGGCGCTGGCTACAATTACAATGAACAGTTTGGCGACAAGAAGTCGTGGGATTAAACGGTTGACATTTTGGTTGAGCTGTGCTATAATATACACATACACTAAACAAACGGAGCAACAGATGGAAGATTTCAAAAGCTGGGAAGAGATGTCCGTGTTGGAGCAGTACGCTTGCACCTACTGGGATATGTACAAGGATGCCTATGGCGTTCGTCCCCGCGGTGTTGATACTTCCAGCTGGACTGAAGCAGAGTTCGAAGCTGAGTTCGTCAGCTTGAGCAAGACCATAGATGCCAACTACAAAGAGCAGTTGGTTGCCGAAGAGAAGGCCACCATTGACTTTGAGATGCGGGTGCAGGGGTTGATGACGTCGGGTGCTAAGGACTACGAGATGGCCATGCGTTGGATCCATGAGGCAGAGGGTAGCAATGGCGATGACGACTACCTTTGCTTCCTAGTGGGCTTGCCTTATGGATACTTCCGTAAGGTTGACAAGGTTGCGGTTTGATAGTATAATATACACATACACTAAACAGGAGCGCACAATGAATCCAGGTCCAGGCTTTATCCGTTTTGTTTTTGGTCTTATCCTCACCATGAGTGCAGTTGGTGCCAGCGACGAGGCCAGCATCAGTTCAATCCTCTTCTATGCGTTCTTTGGCATTGTAATTATGGCCAATGGCGTGCAAGCAATGAAGGCCGCAAATGAGTAAGGTATCAGTCACAGTAGATCAGCTGAAGGCATTCTTCAAGATTGATTGCACCCTACAGACTAAGGCATTCAGTTCCTACAAGGACTTGAAGAAGACCAGTCGTGGAGTCTATGTACTGACCACAGAGGACGACTTGATTGTCTATGTGGGCAAGGGCGACATCAAAGCTAGGCAGGACAGTCATTGGTTCAAGGCACATGGCACTCCTAAGAAGCATCAGATCGATCCCAAGGGCTGGAAGTGGTTGCGTGAGAACCACACGATCACTCCGGGCCTATGGACAATCAACTACATTGAACTGGCTCGTGAGACTGAGCTGAGTGCAATGGAGGGCGGCCTAATCCACATCCTGCAACCCTTGGCCAATGATGAAACATTCAAAGACCGGTTGACAGAAGACTGATTTCATAGTATAATAGACACATACACTAAGCAACAAGGAGCACACTATGTCTAAAGATTACGATAACTTCAACAGCTTTGACCTCAACGAAGCCTGCGATTACTTTGACTGCGAGCTACAGAAGAACTGGAAGAAGATCAATAAGTTCGTAGTGGCCGATGGCGCAGACACTGCCACAGTCCTAGAGGACTTTGGATTCGATCGTGATGAGATTGGCCAAGCAGAGTACGAGGCATTTGACGCAGGTGTCAAGTATGTTCTAACTCGTATGCAGGAGAGCTTTGAGGCGGCTGGCCTAGAGCTGGAGATCAAGGAAGCAGACCTTGGTGAAACCATGGGTTATATGCTTACCCGTGTGGATGACGATGCAGAGAGCTTCGTCAAGCGGGTGCTGAAGAAGCCTGTAATGGTAGTTGAAGGTTGGGTCTAAAAACGCTTGACAAAGATTAGAACTGGTGCTATACTGTATAAACTGTAACACACTAAGGAGCTGATATGAAAACGATTCAAGAAGTGAATAGCGCAATCATGTTTGGTACATGGACAGACACAGAGCTGTCCAGCATGATAGATGCAGTCAAGTTCAACCGTGCCAGTCTAGCCAAACAGAACAAGCGCCAGTTCACCTTAGGCAGTGTAGTCAAGTTCACCAGCAATAAGAATGGTCTTACATACCAAGGCAAGGTAGAGAAGATCGCGATCAAATACGTCACAGTGGCCACGACACAGGGCCGCTGGAGAGTGCCAGCTAACATGTTGTCAGCGGCATAAGGTTTGCTCCAGGTCCGAGCCGGGGGGTAGTGTCCCTAGTAGCAAGTTCGCGACCGCAACCAGCGGGGGGTCTCGTGAGAGATGGCCCCGCATCTATTCCAGGAATACCCAACTAAAACGGTTGGGTATTCTACTGTGTGCTTGACATTTTGGTAGACCTGTGTTATACTATACACATAAACACTAAAGGAGCAGGCAAATGCAAAAGGTAACAGTAGTAGACATAGCGGCAGATGGCTTTTACGCTAGCGAGCACATGAGCGGCAGTTGCGTTAAGGTAACACTGCAACGCGGTACAGAAACTGTGACATGCGGTCAGATACTGATTTGGGATGAGGAATACGCTGAGGATTGCTTTGAAGAGTGGCGAGATTGTGCGCTTGCAGGTGAAGAAGGATACACTTACACAGCGTAAGGTCTTTGACAGCAGGGCTTGACATTTTGGTTGAGCTGTGCTACAATGTACACATACACTAAAGCAACAGGAGCAGTAAATGAGAGACGCAATATTGGCAAAGCTGGCAGAGGTAGATGACATGCTACAGGCTGCAACCTTAGACGGCGACAAGCTGACAGAGATGGAGTGCTTTGCGGAACTGGAAGGTGCTTTGCATAAGTTAACAGAAGCGGTAGACTACTATGTGGATTAATAACACACTACAGTGGACGGGCACTGTGTGCCTACTGGCGATGTACGTGCTGATGAGCTTTCGCCCAGACCTGCATCCCTGGAACATTGTAGCAGGCATCCTGGGCGGAGCATGTTACCTAGCATGGACCGTTAGGGTTGGCAACCGCCCACAGTTGATTGTAAACGCAGTGGCAATAACCATAGGACTAGCAGGGTTATTGAAGGCGTGGGCTTGACAAAACGGCTGAGCTGTGCTATAATATACACATACACATACACTAACAAAGCAGGAGCAATAAATGAGTAAAGCATTAAACAAACGGATTTCAAAAGCATTTGACGCAATCTACAGCAAAGGCGACAACGGCTTGGACTACATGGACCGCCATTGCGAAATGGACGCGGACCTTATGCAGTTCTTTTATGATGACGCTGTAGACACACTGAGCAAAGCAGACAAACAGCGTATGGCAGACATGCTAGAGACTGTGGTAGCTGACATGGCATTTGATTTAGTTTAAGCATTGACAAATTGGTTGAGCTGTGCTATAATTGACACATACACTAGCAAAACAGGAGCAAGAAATGAAAGTAGCAGACCTCATAGCAGAATTGCAGTACATGGACGCGGATGCAGAAGTCCATTTCTCATACAATTACGGCGACCATTGGCGCACAGAAGTTGCCCCTAAGGTGGGTAGCATTAGCCAAGGTGTAGTGGAGTTTAGCGACTATCATCGTATGGACAAGATGGTGGACGACGAGGACTGCTACGATGAAGACACAGGCGACTACAAGGCCGATGTGCGACGTGTAGTGGTCATTAGCTAAGGAGTTGATATGATTACAGCAGACACACTCAGCGCCCTGACCACATACAGTCCACAGTTCCTAACACGAGCCGCAGAGCTGGCAGGCTATAAAGGCCCTGAGTTCACGTCCTGTAAGTTCCTGGGCATTACCAATGGCGGACAGTTCTGCTACTTTGCAGTCTATCCGGTCAAAGGTGGTACAGATAGTACCAAAGTATTCCTCACATATAACCATGCTGAGGACCAGGTCTTTGCCGACTACCAATTGACAGAACTGGCATAAGACAGTATAATAAACACTTAAACACACTAAGGAGCTAGAATGTACAATGTCATCGAGAACCCCATCCCCAAGAGCAACTTGTTCACCAGCCCAAGCCTAGCAGAGATCCAAAGCTTCATCAAAGCCCTGCCCACTAAGGAGCAGGCCAATGCTAACCTAGTGTTCATGTTCACGCTCAACAGTTGCAATGAGTTAGTAGAGACTAACATATTGAGCAAGGAAATCTTTGCTTGACAAAGGCTTGGACTGAGCTTATACTGTATGAACACTAACACAAAGGAGCGAGCAATGGTAACAGCAGATCAAGTAGCAGAGGGCAAGCAATTAGCTAACCAAGCCAGCATGAAGTTCTTCCAAGAGCGCTTGGGTGGACGTGATCAGTATGCATGTGGCTTTGCTTGGGTAACAGTACACGGCGTTCGTAGCAATAGCAAGCAGGGCAAGGAGCTGGCACAAGAAGGCTTTAGCAAGAGCTACACAGGCGGACTACAGTTGTGGAACCCCAGCGGCCTGCATGTGCAGAACGTGGACACACTGGAGGCGGGCGCAGAAGCCATGGCCGAGTTCCTTCGTAGCTTGGGCTTGGAGGCTTATGCAGGTTCAAGACTAGATTAAAGGTCGCCGGCTAAGCGAAAAGATTCCGCTCTGGCGGTTTCTTTTTGACAAAAGATTCTAGGGGTCGGTGGCTATACAAATAAAACTGTTGCTAAAAAACAACAGCGCAAAGCCTAAAAAAATCTACACACGCTAAAAACGGACCCATATGTGTAGAAACACCCCCACCAAACTCTAAGTACTTCTCTTTATTTTTCCGTATTCTAATTTTTAACCCTGCAAGACCCCTTTCGCATATATACTTGTACTATGCAGATACCCTCCGCCTACGATCCTGTACTGTATGAAATTATATTAGAATGGTTAAAATTATGCGCCAATACTACGTACTAACCCAAGACCCACGCTTGTCCACTGTGTTTGAGTTTATTCAAGACCATAAGTTACAGTTCGAAGTGCATGCCAATCGCACACGCTTTTGGGTGCCCGAGGGATCAGTGCTTACAGAGTTCTTGCTACGCTACAGTGACTTGGAGCAAGTTGACCATCGTTTGGACTTAATAACTGGCCTACCTCGACTGTAAGTACTCCCAAAAATTTTTTTGCGCTAGAAATTTTTCTAGTTAAAATACATCACTGTAATCTAACTCAAATATAAATACTTGCTCACACAAGGAGTTCCCATGATCTACTCTGTCATACTGCCCAGTGGTTCAGTAATGCGTTTTTATATTGAGGATGTGGCTAGAACATATGCCGTAATGTATAAGGGGACTCTTGTTACGGAATCCCCTCCACGTCTTAAGCTAGTAGCTTAACAATCTCTTCTGGCGTTTCAGCCACTTCCCAAGTACCATGAGGCGGGCAATGCACAAAAGTAATGTCTTCAACCACTGTGTCACCACCTTCCTCTTCTGGCGGACGAGTCACTGTGCTACGATGGATACTGACAATGTTTGACGAGTTAAGTACAACTTGTCTGCCCTTGAACGCTGGGTTTGCGTTGGTTAATGTAATAAACATAAAAGTCCTTTGTTGGACTAGTACTTAGCATCATGTATACGCTAAACGTGGATTATCTGATAAACGATGCTTTAAGGCCATTGGGCGCACAAGTTGGTGAATTGACCAGAGAAATATGGCTTTGCGACATCGCTAGGGCAGGTATTTGCTACACTAGACTCAGTGACAGTGAGATTTTAATAGAATCACGTGATTTAACTAAAATTGTCTTATTCTACACAAATCCCAGTATTCAGCTGTCTTTGGCTTAGGTCCACGTAAATACTTGATGATTACAGAACAATATCAACAACAGGGCACTATATATGGTGATGCTCCCTCTACTGGGTCGCCTATTAGCGGTGGCACGGATACTGCACGTACAGACGCTAATGCACGATCGGACATGATGCGTATTATGAGTAGGTTGGAAATGGTCGAGCGAGATTTATCACGTGCGCGGCATCGTATACAACAGTTGGAAACAGCTATTGGGCTTATAGAACAACGTGTTAATTCTAGGTTGAGCTAACTGCATTTCTGGCGCGAGCGCTGGCAGCTTCGCTGCTTTTGGGCATCTGGGCCGCACCTGCATAAATATTATATTGAAATTAGGGATTCACATGAGCACAGCCGCAGAACAATATCGCCAACTAGTTAATAAACTGGTCAGCATCAACGAAGAATTAAAGATCGGGGACATTGATCCACGTACAGGACGCAAGATCTTATCAGCCATGACTGACAGTGACGGCAACGTTGTTCGCAGTGGCACTGGGGAAATTTGGAATGTCAAGTACGGTCCAGCAGAGCTCAAGCCCGCAGCCGTTGCTGAACCAGTGGCTGTTCAAGCTGAACCCGTCAAGGACACGCCGGTTGAACCTGTTAAGGACACTCCTGCTCCCACACCAACTCCAACTCCAACACCCGCTGTTGCTGAACCAGACAAGAAAGTGGAACCATGCGGTCCTGAAGTTAAAGAAAAGATCCGTGCAGAGAAAACATTCAATGCTGCCTATGCCATGGCTAGAAAAGCTGGATGCCCGGACTTTGATTGGTGTCAAATTGTTTCAGTGCCCGGACAAACAGCTACACCAAAACCCAGTGGACAAAAAGTAGACTTCACCGGACAAGCAACACCCTTAGGCGGTAATGCCGAAAACCCAATGAGCTTTGCACCCAACAGTAACTTTGGTGCTGAAGAAGGCTACGAGTCTGATGAGTACATACTGGAAGACGAACTAAATCGTGTACGTGAGATTGCTGGTACTCAAGTGGTACTAGAAGCTGGCGCTGATATTCCCGAAATCAAAGCTGCCAATAAGCAGGCTGCTATTGAGATTGCTCGTAAAAAGGGTATCAAGAGATTTAGATTCTGTGGCAAGTACAAAGTACAGGCTAAGAAGCCAGGTCAAACAGCTACGCCTAAACCTGGCAATCAAAAGGTAGACTTCACTGGTCAAGCAACACCCTTAGGTGGTACAGCTGAAAATCCAATGAGCTTTGCGCCTAACAGTAACTTCGGCGCTTAATCCAAACAGTATTCAAAGTTCCAAGTATCGGCGTTGGCCCTAATAAGACTAGCGCCGTTCTTTTCATGAAACTTCTGTGCCATGGCAGTTTGCGGACTTAGTGTTACCATCTTCTTAATAGAGTCGGGTAATTGGTCTCTAACAGCAAATATCAGCTTCTGTGCCGCACCCGCACTATAACTCCAAATAGTATAAGCAACAGCAACGGTCAACTCATGTTCAGGCGGTGCCAACATGCTCATTTCACTTTCTGGTACTGCATCACATAGAGCTATACACACTGCGGCTAAGATTTGATCTTGCTCAGTCCATAGGTATATGCTGGCTCTTGAGTTGATGCGATTCTCAATGGCAATATTGGGACGAACTGGATCGTCCTTGATGACTCCGGCTCGTGGATCTTCTAGTGTGGTAATTTGTTCTAACATGGCGTGTTCCTTAGTAAGTGTGACAGTATTATATGCGTATTTATTATATTATTGCAAAAACTCTGTTACACTTGTGTTACAAGATATCATCAGTGGGTCCAATGTTATTCAATAGCTGTCTCAGTTTAGTTGATTCAACCTGTGCAGTTATCTTAGGAGCACTAGCACCATCTTCCAATGCTGCCGGGGTAACTGTACTTTGTCTATTACGAATACTGTCCAACATGCTGGATCCTGGACGCTTGGTTGCACTGTCTTCCTGATCAGCTTCATCCAAGTCAGTGATACGCAATGTGTCAATGTCAAAGGCCAAATCAATCTTCATGCCTACACCACTGCTACTACGTGTTTTCATTAACTGGATTTGATAGCGACCATGTTCACGCATAGCACGACTTGTAAAGATACCAAACACGTTATCCGCAGTTTGGATCTTACTCAATCCACCCGAGATGTGACTGTGATCAAACTCGACTTCTTCCACAGCACCCCTGTTCAACTGTGCCGCAGTAACGAACACACACTTCTTCTCCATGGCCAAGTTACGCAGTTCTTCACTCACATACTTGTCCTTAATAAACAAGTTCTCTGCTGAAATCTTCTTTGAGATTGGCATCAGCAAGTCCAAATAGTCTACCAGTAACACATCAATCTTGTGTCCCATTTTGATTTCATACTCTTTCATATAAGCACGAATATCATTACTGGTCTTGCCCGAAGGCATGTACTTGACTTGATAGTGTCCAGACTTCTTACCGATCACGCGAACTTTCATTTCAACGTCATCAATATTTTTAAAAATCTCTCTACTGGGAATGCCAGTCATCATCGAGTCCACACGCATACTGACCAATTCCTCAGCCAACTCCAGTGTAATGTAAACTACATTAAGTCCTTGTAAGGCCCAGTTAACTCCCAAGTTAGCCAGGAACAAACTCTTACCACCACCCGAACCTGCGGCAAAGATATTAAGCTCACCTCTGTTCATTCCACCAAACAGTTTGTCATCCACACTCTTCCAACCAGTACTTACTTGTCCGTTCTTGTCTTTGATCCTTAACAAGCGAGCACGGGGATCAGCAAAGTAATCAGTACCCATGTCCTTGGTCAAGCCAATCTGTACTGCCTTCTTAATCATTTCTTCTACAGGACCATACTCGCCCTTCTCCAGCAGGTCAGCTGATTCTAAAATTGCCTTCTCAAGTCCTTTGTGTTTGATAAACGTTTCAAAGTCGCCCATTAGCCAATCAAAGTGTTCTTCCCTAAGATCCATTTGTTGTTTAAATGTACTGCCCGTGGCTGCATTGATAATGTCTATAGTGGGCAATACATTATGTTCCTCTACATAGCTCTGTAAAAACTCTGCAGATCTTTGTAACTTTCTATCAAACAATGTTGGATCAAAAATGCTAGTACAACGAATAAACGTTTGTGCATCCGCCAGCATCATCTCCAAGTATAAGTGTTGTACATCAACACCATAGTCCGTATTTTGTTTTGTCATTCGTTCTCTCTCACATGCTTCCAATAGTATAACATACTTGTTAACACAATGCCTATTAATACGGCATATGCTAAATTTAAAAATACTGTTAGTGCAGTCACAGCAATCATTATAATCAAGTCCTCTTTAGGTTTATTAAAGTTAAAACTTGACCAATCAAATGTATGATAGCAGACTACACACATCACTCCAATCAATGCCGCGATCGGAATTGATTCAATTATAAAGCTGGCAAAAACAATGTAAGCAAGGATGGCTAGGGCATTAACTACACCTGCTAAACGTTGATGCCCACCTGCTTCTAAGTTAATTACTGTTTGTCCAATCATAGCACAGCCGCCCATGCCTCCAAACAAACCAGTTAATACATTACCAGCACCTTGTGCCATGCTTTCCTTATTGGGTTGATTAATTCCGCCAATAGTTTTATCAACCAGGTTAGCAGTAAGCAGTGTTTCAATTAGTCCAACTGCGGCCAATATTAAACTGTAGGGTAATACAATCCACAGCGTTTCTAATGTGAATGGAACAAGGGGGAGATGGAAACTGGGCATAGCTCCACTAATATGAGCAATGTCACCCACAGTCTTAGTTGCAATATCAAACACGTACACTACTGCCGTTACAAGAACAATACCAAACAAGCTACCTGGTATATGGCGTGTAAGCATGGGAGCAACGGCTACACCAAAGACAGTTATGATAATTAGTCCCAACATAGAGTACAAGGCAAATCCTTCAATGGGAATTTGATTGAACTGTGCCATAAAGATCACTAGGGCTAGACCATTTACAAATCCAGTCATTACACTGGGACTTACAAGTTTAATCAACTTACCCAACCTAAGAGCACCAAACGCTAACTGTATAACGCCCATGAGCACAATACAGGCAAACAAGTATTCGACTCCATGTGTAACTACCAATGCCACACTGACCACAGCAAGACTGCCTGCACCTCCGCTAATAAGTCCAGGGCGTCCTCCAAACAGAGCTGTAACCAATCCCAAGATCACTGCGGCATATAATCCCACTAGCGGGTTGACCTGTGCCAATAATGCAAATGCAACTACTTCTGGAACCATCGCCAGGCTTGTTGTAATACCGGCAAGTGTGTTGCGTACTATATTCATTATTCGTTAAACCAATTCTTTGCTCGTAATTTTATTTTTAATTCTGTATGCATGGCTGAGCTAATAATTAGCCACAATGTAGCAAGTCTGCCCAAGGTCTTGACAGCATCGCTTACGTCTTTAACACCTTCGGGCCAGTCGGGCATACTAACACTCCACCCATACTCCATTGCTTGTTCAACTGTCTTAGCACCTGCTTGATCTCTGTCAGGTACTAGTATAGTGCGTCTTTGTAATTGATTGATTAGTAAATGTTGACCTTGACTGATCTCACTGCCCAATAGTGCTACACCATCAATGGCTAATGCATCAAACGGACCTTCCGTAACAATCACATACTTGCGATCCCAGTGTTGTCTATCCAAGTTAAACACATAGCCAGGTTGCTGTTCACTTAGATACTTGGGAGTACCGTCACTAACTATACGAGCCGTCCATCCTACGATCTCGTTCTTATAGATGAATGGTATGATTAATCTATTGCTAAAGCCTACCTTAGGAGTCCAATAGAATGGATAGTCCTCTAAGTACAAGTCTCTGCTGTGCAAGTATTCCAATACTGGTAATAACTTCTTAGGTGCGTTATCCAAGTAGCTGGTTATCAATTCGCTTTCTAATGGCAGTGCCCTGGGCGTAAATGTTGGCACTAACTGTAACTTGATGCCAGAGTCTGCATCTTCCTTCAATCTCAATGCATCAAAAGTCATTTTGGTGATTAAGTCATCCGGGATGCCAAACCAACGCATCAAGTTTTTCAGTTTAGGACTTACTGTACGTCCGGGTTGCCAACTGGCTTTGAATCCACAGTTAAAGCAATGGTAACTGACAGCATCGCCTCCGTTGATAATAAAGCCACCGCGCTGTCGTTTGTCTACATTGTTGCCATTGTGTGGACAACAAGGAGCATTAAAGCTAATCCACCCGCTAGGGGTTTGTTTTCGCTTTGGAGGTAAGTAGGCTAGTAATGTGTCAGCAATCAGGCTCATATAGCCTATATTTTAACTGATTACTTGGAAAGAGTCAAGTGTTCCGGCAGTCTTAGTATATCGAACTCGAATATAAGTATATTCGCTAATGTCAATGTCTGTAAATGCTACAGGTGTACTTCTAGCCACTGAGAATGTTTGACTAGTAATTTCACTGTTCAAAAATACTTCGTGTCCAATTGTAGGACTCTTAGTTGCTTCAATAAAGATAGTTCCCACAAAGTCAGTTACATTAACAGTTACATCAATAGAAGTTGTTGCTTGCGCCTCATAGAACTTTGTTGGTATTGCACTGCTGTTATAGTATATTACCCACTGCATTTGATTACTGCTACTATAATCAGTCTGTTGCTGGAAGTCATCATAATTTTGAACTGGGCGGGCACTAGGAACAACACTGCCTAACAATTCAATAGTTCCGTGTCCACCAAACTTTGCATCACCGTATAACAGAGTCTTTGTAGTGTCGGCATTGACCATATACACACTAAATTTTAAAAATTGCGTTTGTAGTGCTGCCAAGTCTGATTCAGCTATAGTTACCTTAGCAAGCCCCTTTAACGTGGGTGTAGTGCTGCCGTCATCTAGTACTGTTGCTGTATAGGTGTTAATCTCGTTGTCACTTTGATCCATGACAACAAACTTGATATCCTTTCCGAAGATATCGATCCGCTTTTGATCTGCGTTCTTAACATCTAGCTCTATGACGTTATCCACGCCCTTATATATTTTAACTGGTCTTTGGTACACGATTTTCCACTCCACAGGGTAGGGCGCATCCAACGCTGTCACATCTGCTATGAGTTGGATCCGATTTGAGTATAAATAACTTGAAATTTTTTGCATTGGTAGCCTCAACATATATTTATATGGCAAAGTTAAGACAAACAACTGAACAACAATTACCCTTTATAAGCGTCATAAACTACGGTGAAGCTGAGTACGTCGGGATCATAATCAACCAAGATCAATACGTAACCAGTTTCTACGATATCGACGCACTTCGTACTCCAGAAGAGAAAGGTGCATTTTTAGAAGTCGGAGAAACATGGTGGTGGGAATCAAATAGACAGATGCCCATTAACATATTCCTGCGACGTGAAATTGAACCATTTCGATACTGTATTAAGACATTTAACAGTAAAGATGTGAGGATCCTATTGGGTCCTGTAGTCAATCTAATGAATCTAAGTGTGCGACGCATCAAGCGTAAGAGTGTTCAGTTAGTTAGAAAACGTTAAGTAATACTTTCACAGATTTGGTTCATCTGAACCACTACCACTGTGGCGTAGGCAATGGCGTGTGACTTTTTAAAGTAGTACTCGCCATCCTCGGGTTTTGTCCATATCTCGTTCATCACCGTAGTCCAATCTTTCCCAATCAGATAACGTTTGGCTGGACGAATCATCGCCAGTACTGCTGCCAATTCTTCTATAGACTTTGGCGCCATTTGTCTTAGAATAGACCCATGCCCATTCACATGGAACAATAAGTTCACGAAGTCGTCCTGTAACAGTAAATCCCATAGTGGTTCAGTCTCCATTAACTTAATCAAATGTGCTTCATCTTTTATTGTTTCATAAACTCCAACATTGAGGAAGTCTATTTTAAAATAACCTCTTGCCTCTGCTTGTTTGTAGTCAATAGCTGACAAGTTAGTAATCGGATTGTACGGGACAGAAGTACAATATACACCAGTGTTGTGCTTTTTAAAAGTACCATTATCTTCTATAGCCGCAGTGACATGCTTGAGCTTTTCAAGTGCAAGTGTTCTATCTGCAAAGTCTATATCAATATCTGGCATTAGTGTTTTACCTGTGAGTCAAACAAGTACAAGGGAAGTTCTTCGATAAGTTTGTCTGCCCATTCATCTGCAAACTCTGCTGTATCAAATCCCGTAAACTTTACATACACTGCTAATTCTTCTTCAGCAATAATTACTTCCATGCCTAATGGAATTGGATCATTCATAAGTTTGCTTCCTTAGCTACCTGCTTTACTAACTCCACATCGTCAAATTGATTGTGGAATTTCTTTTTCCAAAACACTGGATCAATGATTGAACCAACGGCTGTTAGTTGCTCGTCATTAAAGCCGCCTAACAGTTTCTTTCCACTAACAGAATTTAATAGTAGCCAAGGACTTATCTTTCCATCTTTAACATCATACACTGCTCTGTTAGTGCTTACATAATTAAAATAATGATTCCATACACTGTCGTTAGTGTCAGCCCAATCGGACATGTGTTTTATACTACGTTCCAATGCTGTCTCAACATTTTCTGTTTTAATTAGATGCAATACGTATTCTTCATAAAGCCCATCTCTACACCAATGATCAAGTCTAACACCACTAGTAACTACATAGTCAATGTACTTGTCAGGATACAAGGGATTAACATTACTGACAAAGCTGCCAAACTTTACAAATGCATTGTAGTAAGGACTGTGTGCAAACTCATCGTATGTTTTAATTTTATCTTGCTTCTGACTTATTAGATAGAACCTAACGTATGCCTGATACGCAATCTGTACGTGCTTCTCAGTTTTAGCCAAGTGACGACGCTTTTGCTCACACATGTGAACAATCAAAGTTTTTTCTTTAGTAAACTTACTGTTACAATGCGTACACGTATACTTTTGTTCAGTCACTTTTAATTCTAACATTAGAAATATTTTGCAATCTTTTTGTCTTCCCAACAATGATCTTGGGCTAATTTTTTAAGGTCTTTGACTGGAGTCATCTCTGCTAACATCTCTAGCTCATCAACTTTACGTGATGGATACATCTCCATCAAAAACTTTAGTCGCTTGCTATCGCCTGCTTTCTTTTTATTGCCTAACCACTCGTGATAGAATACTTGCTTCTTATCATAGTTGCACATGCACAACAACTGCCAAAGTAGTTTAGGATGCTTTTGTAAAGTGTTCCAATGCTTGTTAAAGTATTCGTTCACTGCCAATACAAAGTGTTCTTGCTTTTCTCTGTTTTGTCCTTTAACGTTACTTACATAGCGATTAAGAATAAAGAATTCACTCTTAAGTGCTTTGCGTTGCTCGTCATCCATCTCATCCCAAAGGTCTTTTGCATTGAGATCTACTGCCGCTAGTTTTTCTTTAAGTTCTATCTTTGCCATAATCTTTACTTAGTTTGTGTATCATTATAACACGATCCAATGCCCGTTGTAAAGTGATATTGGTCTTGGCAGCTCTTCGTATCTCGCCCCACATCTTGCTGTCCATTAGATGATCGTGCAATGGTCGTCCATCCGATGTTCTCGGATCAAAATCGTAACCAACCTCTACTCGTGTGCTAGGATCAGCACCGAACTCTCTAGCATAAGTTACTCCGTTTGCTTTTTCGTAAATATAAGTAGCACCAGGTTTAAGGGTTCCCATTTATATTTTACTCTTATGTTTGAATGCTTTATCGTGATGCCAATTCTTAACTTCGATGTAATCTAATGATGAGAAAAGTTCTAAAAGTTTTTCATCAGGCCATCCGTAAGGTTCACCTAAATTATTTGTTTCAATAACAATCATAGGCAATGCTCGTTTAATAGTTTCGATTGCTCCAGACAATGCATGACCTTCATAGCCCTCGATGTCTAAATGTATTAAGTCAGGATTAATGTTTAGAGAGTCAATAGTTACTTGAGGTATTGTACCTGTCTCTACAGTTCGTATGGCTCCTAAATTTTGGGCACCACCAGTTATGTTAGGATTAAAATCTAAACCCAAGCTGTCAAATTTTGAACCAAGACATGCTTGATATTTGAAAACATTTAGTTCTGGTACATTGTTTGTTAAACACGCAAACCAACGATGATCGGGTTCGAACGTCATAACTTTTTTAAATAATTTACTATATTGCTTAGGATACAGTCCAGCATTGCCGCCTGCTTGAATAATTAAATTTCGTTCTGACTCTGGCAACAACTCTGATATCTCAGTTGGTAAAAGGTATGCATGATATTCTAATCCATCAAACACGTGAGTTGCTTTGTTAAAGAATCTCCAAGTTGTTTTATCGTCGGCAGGCCATGTCCAATCTTTTCCTAAGAGGTCGCTTCCTCTTAATTCTAAATTTAATTCAGTCATTGTTCTTGATGTCAAGATTATCTCCAGTTGTTTTGAACTATTTCTAATTCTGTATTATTACTAGGCTTTTGATGTCTAGATGTAAAAATCAATATTGAAGGATCGTTTATAAGTGTGTCAACTTTATGATGCTTCCAATTGATAAAATTTTCAGGTGAATAGTTTTCTATCAAATCATATTCTACATGTTCACTAATATAGGATTGATCTCCGTATCTAGGAACTCTTTTATACTCTTCGCATATTTGTTCTCTATCTTTAATATAGTTATTATATAGATAAGAATAGTCACCTGACCAATACATAATAGAACTATTTACTATTTCTTGATAAGGTTCTTTAACCATTACGAACTTGTTAAGTACTTGTAATTTATTGATAACTTCGGTAATGTCTTTACATATTAATACATCTAAATCAAAATATAAAACTGGTCCTTCAAATAAATTAGGACGGAACAATTCGATTTTATTCCAAAATGATTGCGAGTCAGTGACTAATGGAACTGTATTAAACTTTGTACTAATGTTTGATAAACAAGTAAATTTGAATGGTATGTTTACATGCCTAGTTACTTGATTGAATAATTTATCTACCCATTCCTCAGAATATATCGAATCTTTATTAGTCTTTAGTACACAAGCAATGTTCAACATGCATTTTCTCCATTAGTATGAGAAAATTGTTTAACATTTTTCTTATTACAAAAGAATGGATTTATCCTAGCATAGCTAGGTTTAGTTGCATAAAAGCCAACATAGAATTGATTAATAGCAACATCGGCGGCAATATATCCAAATTTATTAATACTGTTTAACAAAAATTCAGCACCTGCTGGTTTAATTATATAAGCATGAATTCCTTTTATGTGTGTCATGTTTATACTTCTGTATTTTAGTTTATCAGTAACGACATACGGATACGGATCTATTGTTAATTCCTGATCTAGTTGCAGGTATTCTTCATAGTCATCTGCTGTTCTGCTTGCTGGATCTAAATTTAAAATAGTATCAAATGTATCCAAAATATTATTAGGCAGTGGCCTAATCATTAAACCATCGTGTTCAAATATCAGAATAGGTTGCTGTGTTGCAACACATTCCTTCCATAAAAGAAAATGACTTAGGAAACAACCTATGTACCCCAATCTTAATTTTTTAGTAACGATTTTAGGATATGGAAATAAATTATACTCTTGCAAAAGTTCGTAATGACAGTCATACACACCGTCAACTTTTGTAACTGTTATATTAAACTGCTTGGCGGATTCTATACACTGGTCCGCCAAACCTTCAGAAAGTTCATCATTAAACTTTCTTATAACCACTGCTTTCATTTTTTACCTTTAATCGCCCTAATACGTTCCGCACGTTCATAGAATTCTCTGCAATCTGTATCGCAGAACACTCCTTCAGTTACTGGTTCATCGCATGCCAAGCATAGTCCAGTTTTTTCAGGAACCTTCATTCTCTTGGCTAACGCTTTGGCTCTAAGTGCTTCTTCTACTTCTTGTGCTTCATCTAACGCATCACTCATATCTTACTTCCTTATAATATCTTACTAACATCAATAATCTCGCTTTGTCTACTTATCTCCTTTACGAAATAAGCACACTCTGGCTTAGGTTCCATTGACAGTGGGGTTGCTAAAAGTTGATTGTTTTTCATTTTAGGAAAATACCACTTGACATCATTGTAAAAATTTACAATTTCTATCTTGCGAAACTCTACTCTAAAACTACTTAGTGGATTAAAAATTAATGCTTCAAATCCTCTATCATTTAAACTAGTTAGTGGCAAAACTTCTACATCGCATCCACTAGTACTATCCCCAACAGCAATACTCCAATCAATAGGCATTGCTACTTCTTGATTGCCTATACGCAATACCATTGCGGGGCTGTTAAATGATTCTAAAAATATCAGAGGCATAAAAAAGAAGTCTGGTTCTTTTGGATCACTGTTGTCCAATACTGCGAACCTCGTTCCTTCATCTACCTCGTCTGGTAGGTTGTTCAATGAGAACAACCTATTGTCTAATGTTAATATCTGCATAAGTCCTTATTTTTGCCAATCCACTTTGTCTAATGTAAATGGGTATTTGGCTTCCTTGTAAAATTTCTTGCGTTGCGTAAGATGCCTCTTGGCGAATTTACAGGTGCTGGTGACGTCCCAAATTTGGACGAAGTCTTTGTCTTTGGCTTTTCTAATACCTCGCCCAATTGATTGTATAACGCGGACAAAGCTCTTTCCGGGTTCCAAAAGAACCAGATTAAAAATCCTAGGGATATTAATACCAACAGCGGCCACACCATAAGTCGCCACAATAATCTTATTATCACTTGTTTTAATTTCGTCATACTCATCTTTCCTGTCTTTCGTTTTTACTTCGCCTGAGATGAACACTGCATCTTCTATTTCGTTGATTAAAAATTTGCCTGAATCAATTCTGTTTACGAGAACTAATGTGTTGCCTGATTCACTGATTTGTTTTATTAATTTGCTTATGTACTGCATCCTGTCACTGTCTGTAACAAGATACTTTAATTCTTCTTGATATCCTTTGAATTCAGGAACATCTAACATTTGAACAATGTTTACATGACAGTTGCTTAGTACACCCATCTCTTGCAGTTCGTGTGCTTTGATGCCACCGACAACTGGCCCAATGCTGGCAAAGATACTTTCACTTTCAAAAGCTTCTTTAGGCACAGTACCAGTTAGCCCCCATCTAATACAGGCATTGCTCAAGTTTTTAGTAAGTAAATTCTTCAAAACTTCCGCTTTAGCCATGTGTACTTCGTCGACAATAACTGCCCTAACTCCATCCAAAAATTCTGCTAGTGTCAGCACATCGTGTTCAAAGTTTTTACTTTTCTTCTCGAGAATGTTTAAACTTTGCCAAGTGCATATAGTATGTGTTTTACCCAAGTCTTTACGATCTCCGTAATAAACACCTACATCTAACCCAACGCTAATAAAATCTTCTTCAGTTTGTTCAACTAGACTCTTGTTAGGCACAATAGTAATTGTTCGACCATATTGTTCGCACAGTTGACTTAGTGTTGCTGTTGTAATTGTTTTACCTGCACCAGTAGCAATCTCTTGAAGTGCTTGTGGATTTTTTAAAAACGTGTTAACGGCTTCTACTTGATAGTCACGTAACATGATAGGATTGCCTTCTTCAGGATGACCTTTGGGCCATACCTTACCTTGGTCAGCCCAGTAACTTTCAGTTACTGCATCAAATTTAAGTTTGACTGGTTCACGTAAGTCTTCAACATCACTGATCTCAATACCCATGTTAGCAAGTATCTCCATGATCTTTTCTAACTGACTTAGGTAGCCATTACCACCAATGCCAAATAAACTATTGCATCCATCCCATCGACCTAACTTATATGCCGGGTGATATTTGGCAAATGGATTCTCATACTTAAATGTATTTGCCAACTTGCGTCGTGCTTCTAGCTCAAGTCCTTCTAACTTGATATTCACTTCGTCTTTAATTATTAATTTACACGATCGCATCTACGGTTCCAATTACAGGCATTACAGTATTATAGTATACAATCAAATCGCATTCATTGCAATAGACTGATGTTTTATTATTTCTAAGTTGGTTACTAAAGCTAATAACTGCTTTAGGATACCAACTATTCTTTAAAAAGAACTTGGGAAGTTTGCCATTAGATATTACAGAAATTTTATTGTCAGCATCTAATTGCTTGTTGTAGCCAAATTCACTGACCAGTTTGTTAAACTCTTCGCCCTGACCTTCATTGTCGAATCTAAAATAAACACCCACATTGGGAGTTATTTGCATAGCATCAAGTGCGTTCTTAACCAAGGTTAAATTCTCTAAACAACTTTTAACATTGTATTCATCAAAAATAAACAGTACTGGCACACGCTTGAGTTGACGTATTGCCCTAGCTACGTCTTCTAGTTTATAGTCTACACTGTTAATAAAGATTTTATTATTTTTTCTAGTGGCAATTTTATTAACTAACGACTCATCTTTAACAATCCCGCTGGTAACATTGTACTGGAATCTAAGTTTACGATCTTCTAATAACAGACTATTTTCAGTAGTACCAATGTCTTCTATCAACAAAGTTTTTAAAAAAGAATGATGTAATTCTTCTATGTTAAACATTTTTTCATATTTGTCCTTGTCTATTAATGCAATCTCATCATACAAGGTTTGTACTTGCACTGACTTGTCAAAGTGAAACTTTTTCAATGCGTTGACAAGTTTAAATAAATTCTTCTCAGTGAGTAAAAATCGATTGTGATGTCCGGAGACAACTCCGTAACTGCCATCTAAACTTTTTCCAAGTTCAGATAATATTTTCTTAACTTCTTTATTAAACGTGAATTCAATATCAATTAAGGGAGTGTTATCCTCACCTTTAACTATGTTGATTCGTTTAATCACGCTTACTGTTTTAAATTGCTTGGACCATGATGGAATTTTAAGACTTGGTATCAAGTCGTGTCCAATAAAATTTAATGACTCAAGATTTTCTTGTAGAATTTTAATCAGCAAGCGCCCTTGTGACTCAGTAATGAAACTGGGTATTTTGATTAGCCTAGACAGATTTTTCAATATGCGACGATCTCGAACTGGAATGGCCGCACTAAGATTTTCAAATCCGTTTGCTTCAATTTTAATTAAAAGTTGATCAATGGTTAACATATGGTAATTATATACTACTTGACAACATATGTCAAGCATTGTTTATAATTTAATTGCGTGTGAGGCAGATAAGTAATATTAGTATTTAATGAGGGAACCATGCCAAAATACGCAGTTGTAACAACTTTCCATGCCAAAGGCTACGAGCAATATGCTCAAAAATTTATACAGTCATTTATTAAAAACTGGCCTGAAGAAATCCAATTATATTTGTATACGGAGGATTGTGTAGTTGCAGAGTCGGCTCCTAATATTATAGTTAGGGACTTGCATCAATCAAGTACAGATCTAGTCAACTTTAAAACTAAATGGAAAAATGACCCTAAAGCAAATGGTGACATATCCGGAGTTCCCAGATTAGCTGCCAGGAAAGATAGCCACAAACCATTTAAATGGGATGCCATTAGATTTGCTCATAAAGTCTATAGCATTTTTCATTGTGCTAAAAATTGTGATGCGGATATATTAATTTGGATGGATGCAGATATGATTTGCCATAGTCCAATAGAGTTTGATACTGTATGTAAATTAATGCCAACTGATAAAGACTTGTGTTACTTGGGTCGTGAAGGTAAGTTTAGTGAATGCGGATTATACTCTATGAACTTAAAGTCCCCTATGATAAAAACGTTTTTACAAGAGTTTCAAAAAATGTATGACCAAGCAGAGACTGGTATATTTTATTTAGAAGAGTGGCATGATAGTTTTGTATTTGATGCTGTAAGAATTAAGATGCCGTTTTTAACGCACATCAATTGGAGTGCTGGTCTAATTAAAGGCGAAGGGCATCCTTTAATTAATAGTGTATGGGGTGCATACTTAGATCACCTTAAAGGCGAACGTAAGGGTGAAGGCAAAAGTCGAAGCAAAGATTTAATAGTTAAACGAAACGAAGCGTACTGGACTACTTAACAGCCCATTGTTTCATATGTTGCCACACGTTGCCAGATGACATATCTTCAAAGTTCCAATGGCATTGTGCTATATTTTGTATCCACTGTGTTCGATCAAACTCTTTAGGATTTTCTAAAAATTCTAAAGACGTATGACTAACTGGTGTTGCTTGACTACGCACCGGATCTAGAACAAACGTAGGTACTCCCTCGATCGCACTAGCAACACCTGGGCTAGAATTAAAAGTAACACATGCTTTTGCCTTCGATAAGTCTTCTAATAGCGATACATTAGTACTAGGGATGCCACCAAATTTTATTAAGTTCGACACAACATTTCCACTAAACCTATCTCCAGGATGACCTCGAACAACTATAGGTGTTGACGTTATTGCTTTGATTTGTTTTATTGTTTGCTTGGCCCAAGTTTCTACATCGACTTTGCCCATGCTCCACCCGCCACTGCGTTGAAGGCACAATAAAATATAGTCCCCTGTAGTCTTCCAAGGCTGCAAATCAAACTTTAATTCTTTCTTAATGTTGTTCCAATTAGTGTCCAAAGAATTAGTATTACAGTATTCACCTGTGTTAGGAAACACGCCGTCATAACTAAATCTAAGATATGTATTAGCATCATTTCTATATAAAAATAAATTGCTATCTATAATAATAGTTCTTTTATTTCTAGATTTTTGAAATTCTATAACGTCACGTCGCAATTTTAAATGGGGAGTATTCCTGCTTTTCTCATGAACAAATCCCTGTAACACTGCTACATCACATTCTACTGGGCCACCTGACGAAACTACAATGCCCTCATCACCAACTTTGTTAACTCCTGCAATGAAGTCAGTTAGCATTTTGGGTTTGTCTAAATTCTTATTTGCATAAGGGATGCCATTAAGATACGAAACTACTTTCATTCATCTGCCTTCATTTACAACACCCCATGCATATCCGCTCTTAAACTCGTCTAGTGTAAATTGACAATAAGACAAGTGTGCTACTAATGCTTCTAGCTCATCTCTAGATGGTATATATGGAGTTTCGATCTTAGAAAGATCATGCAAGCATAAGCTGTGTGCCGCGTTCAATCCCATGGTAAATGCGGGCTTACCTAACATTAATGCTTCTGTTGCCGCAATACTATTATATGTTACTAAACAGTGTACATCATCAGCCAGTGCATCAGCAATCGTTTTATTTGATATTCTTTCTTTTCTAATAGGCTTTAGTCTAATTTCAATAGGCCTATCAGTATGTTTTTTAATAGTTTCTACAGTAGTGTTAAGCCACTCATCTAAATCCATTCCGTATAACATCATAATTTTATCTGACGGTGGGCAAATTAGAATTTTACGTCCTGGGTGAAACTTCATAAACTTCCAATTCGTTGGACTTACACGATCCCACGGACGTTCAATAATAGGACCAATGTTTTGTAAATTGTTTTTAGTTGCTCTATGGTATACTTTTACTTTAGTGTTGTTTCCAAAGTACCCAGTATCTATTGCGTAGAATGTTCTGTTAGTTTCCCAACAGTGTTTGATAGCGTTCCTACTCGACCCGCCGACGCCTCTTATTACCAAAGGCAATGTTGTGTTTTCTTCAATGGACCATTTACTAATGTGTCCGTTCGTACCTGCCATAAAATATTCTAACACTTCATCAAACTTGCCACCGTGTTTAAATTTTGTTACATCTGATTCTATGGCTGCTATTTTATCTTCTTTCATAATGTTTTCCAACTGAGTTATTATTTGTTCCTTAGTGACACTGTAGTATGTGTTTCGTGGGTCTATAATAAATTTGCTCAAGTCAGAGAATAATTTTTTATAAGGCCCTTCATATACATGAATATTAGGCTCGTCGTTTGATTCAGGTAACTCAGTCATAAGTACGTTGCAAACAATATTCTGTTAGGATTCTTTCCTTATGCCATTCGCCGCCTTGTGGGGTATCTGAAAACTCAGTAAAGCAAGGAGTACCTAATGTGTAATGTAATAATTTAGCATCTGGGTTTGGCCCAAACTCGTCTGGTAACCAATTCCACTCTATGGGAAGTTCTCCTACACGTGAATCATCAAGCCAAGTAAACCTATGCAGTTCTGCGCCCGTTGCTTTTTCAATAAACTCAGGCGTAAGTTTTCGATTAGGAAAGCTACTACAGTTCCATAAAATTACACTAGACCAATTTTTACGTGGATAATCTTCGTTTTTTGATCCAAGATATTTAACAGGCATCTTTGTTTTGTAATCATGCTTGACCACTAGCACATCGTTGTAGGGATTTTGTAGTTCCCACAACTTGGTTATATCATCTCGAACAATCATATCACCATCGATGAATATTGCCCAACCTGTGAAGTGCATTAGATGTGGAACTAAAAATCGACTGTATATAAACTGATTACTACCGTCAGTATGTGTTTCTTTATAATCTTTAAACAGATTCAGTGCTAACGGAATAATTTGAACTGGCTGACTGGCATGCCTAATAATACTGTTAACACAAGTGTGAAATGCTATTGCTTCACGTGGGTCGTACCCAATAAACACTGGAATCATTTTCTTTCTATGTCCTCTTCAATACAGTTTTTGCCATACTGTATTTCTACAAGTTTGCATGGCACATCGTAAGGATTTGTTAGTTGGTGCCACTCACCAACCGGTACCTTATATTCTAAATGCTCTTTCAACATTGTTGGTGGCAGGGCATATCCACCTGGCATCATGCTATTAACAATACAAGCGCCGTGGGTCACTAGCCAATATTCTGCACGTAACGCATGACGTTGCATACTTAAACTCTCGCCTGGGTCAACTGTTAGTTCTTTAACTTTGCATCCAGGAACTTCATGTAGTACACGATAATAGCCCCACGGTCTTTCAGTTTTAGGTGACTTCCATTCTTCAAGTATCCAACTACTTGAATTGGCTTTATCTTCACCACCTACTCCAAATACAAAACTTAATCTGGGATCTTGTATTTCCATTTCTGGAATATTTTTATCCGTACGATCGCCACCATTAGCAAAAATGATTTCGTCGTTAGGAAACAACTCAAGTGTTTCTTTAATAAAGTGTTTGGCACTGCCATCAAGATCGGCAGCATTGTCAAAGAACGCCACTTGGTCTACAAATTTTAAAGCCTGCACTAATGGTACACGTTCCCATATAGGCATGAAGGGTCTACCCTTTTTTCGAGTAAGCCAAGCGTCTGAGTTGATGCCAACAACTAGCCAGTCGCCTAGTTCTCTAGCGGCTTTTAAATATTTAAGATGTCCGGAGTGTAGCGGATCAAATCCGCCAGTAACTATAACTATTTTCATAGTCATATTTATATGCTTACATTATGGCTGTATTAAAGAGTGGCGTCTTCCATACCTGCTGTACGCAATTTGATAACATTAGATAACTGCCACTGTTTAACATCTAATGCTTTGGTAATGCCCAACCATTTGTTTCTTAGCAGGGCAAATTCGTTGATAATTTTTTCAAAGTCTACAACATCACTCTCACCGTCGACATATTTTTCAACATCTCGACTGGTAAGAGCCCGTTGATAATTTTCTAGATATTTACGAAAATGTTGACTACGCAGACGACGTAATTCAATATTTAGGTACTCAAGGATAGCTTCAATTTCTTGAAGTTGATTAAATCGTTGTTCCACGATACCGGGCATACTGGCTGCTGCCTTTTCTATATTTCCCGTTATACGAGCATCATTTTTTGCAGCCAATAATTCGGCATTGTAGTAGTCCACAGCATCAGGGATGAACGATATATCTTTACTAACCTTGTTATACCACATACTTAATAGTCTTCTTCTTCGTCGTCGTAATCTTCATATTCTGGTTCTTCGTCGACATCATCTTCTAAGTAATATTCGATAGCGTGATCCAGATCTGCATCTGAACCACGAGCATTTTCTAATACTTTATCTTTGATGCCGTAATCAGCAAGTAGATCAACATATTTTTCTGCGATTACTGCAACTTCTTTTTTGTCGATATACTCTTTAAACAATAACCAAATGTCGGAAATTTGATTGTCAGTCATTTACCACTGTCTCCTCTTCGATAACATTTTCTTGTGGTCTAATATTTGCGAAGTCTGTCATCACTTTGTCAAGACAACCGTCTTCGTTTCTTTCCCACTCCTTGCGATAGTATTTAAGTATTTCACCATCAGAAGTAGTAAAGCTAAGTCTGTTGCCATCCTTCTTCAACAAGTTTTTGCCTTCAGCTAGGTCAGTCAACCCACTGTAAGGATTCATACCTGTTTCATATGGAATCTTAACTTGGACGCTTTCAAAAGGTTTAGCATAACGTGTCTTCATGATCTTACATGCGGCACGAATACCTTGTACTGTACTTGTTTTGCCGCCGTCTTCGTCTTCTTTCAACTTCAATTTCTTCATAGCAACTACGATAGAACTTGCGTAAACGAAACCTTGTCCGCCACTAATCTTGTCATCTGGATCAAACATATCTTGCGATGCGTATGTGTGATTAGTACAAACTAATCCAACATTGTACTGTCCAATCATATTCACAGTATTGCGTACAAGACTGGTAAGTGCTTTAGGCTTACGACCCATGTCACCTTTCATGTCACCTGCTTCAAACTGGTTAACGTCTGTTGGTGTTAACAACATACCCAACGAGTCGATCACAAACAATACTTTTGGACGAATTGCTTCATCCATTACTTTGTATTCTTTCATGAACTCTGAAATAGTTTTTGCCACGTCATCAATCATAGCCATGTTAAGTTTCAACAACTTTTCTTCGCTAGTATCGACGCCAAGATCCTTCAACCATTTCTCATCAAGTGCGTTTTCGCTATCCACCAAAACAACATAGATACCTTGTTTCTGTGCATTTCGAATTAAGTTACCTGAACAAATAAACGACTTGCCAGCGCCCGACTCGCCTGCAAATACAGTTACCTTGCCCAAAGGAATACCTTTGTGCCAGTCACCGCTGATTAGGTAGTTAAGTGCATAGTTACCTGTGCTAACCCAATCTGTTGGATCATTAAATCCAACACCAAGTCCGTCGATAGACTTAGTTAATGTTTTTCTAAATTTTGATAAATCAAAGGCTTTTGTAGCCATAAGTGTTCTCCTTGTACTGTAGTTAGTAAGGGGGACTGAGCCCCCTTAAATTATTTCTGACGATTACGAATCATTGCCAAGATGTCTTGGGCACGACTGTCACCACCAGCTTTTTCTTCTACAGCAGGAGTTGAACTTGCTTTTGGAGTAACTACTTCAGCAGGTGCATCGTCTTCTTGATGAGTTACTGCTGGCTTAGCGGCAACTGCGGCTGGACGAGATTGTGCTACTGGATCACCAGTATTTTGTCCTGCACCACTTGGTTTGTAGTATTGTCCCCAACGTTCCATATCAAATGCTTCGCCATCAACAGATGCTTCAAACATCTCTTTGATAACACGCACTTCAACGTCAGTTGGTTTCTTAGGTAAAAAGTCTTTCAAGTTGAATAGACCGTTTGCCTTAACTGCCGTGTTTTCGTCATCACTTAGAGGACGTTCACGACGTGACCACTTGCTTGTTGAGTAGTCTGCGTAGCCACCTTTGCTGGTCTTGATTAGACGGAAGTCTACACCATGTACCAAGTCAGTTGGCAAGTCTTCCATTTCTGGATCCAACAATGCGCCACGGATAAGTTGGAAAATCTGTGGACCAATAATGAATCTACGGATTGGATTTTCTGGTTTGCTTTCTTCTTTCAAACCATCTTCAGTTACAAAGCCTTGGAAAATATAACTACGCTTTTTCCAATATTTACGACCCATGTCTTCCAACGCTGGATCTTTGAACCATGCACGTACTTCGCTCAAAACAGGACAGGTCTCGCCATACATTTCCATGCAGGGTACTTGTACCATTGTTTTTTTGCTATCTGTTTCACCTTTAATGCCTGCGAATTCGAGCTTGATCATCGCTCGTTCTACCCAGAAAAAAGTGTTGTTTGAATCGCCATCTGGAAGAAAGCGTACTGCGGACTCGCTACCTTCTTTTAAGTTCCAGAAAGGATAAATTGAATTGTCGCCACCTGTGCGTTCGCCTGTACCACGTGATTCTTGTTCTTTGAGCTTTGCTCGGATTTCTGCTAATGAAGCCATAATTTTTCTCCTGTAATATGCCTTTGTTTGCCTATATTTTGTTTATGCCACTACACAAACAAAAAGTGCATACATGTTATTGTACGCACTTTTATTTATGTTTGCAAGTGAAATCTTGCTTAAAACTGATATTTTTCTACCAATTATTTTAAACCTGCAAATTTTAATACTGTGGATAATTCGGTGTGCTCTGCAACTGGTTGAGCTTTGCGTTGTGCTACACGGGCTCTAATAGCTTCAGTGGCGTTATGATTGGACATGTTTGTCCCAGCCAATTCTAACATACGATCTTGTTGCTGTTGAGCGGCAGCATGACCTTTATATTTTTCCATAATTTGATTGCAAGCACGTTCGACCATTTGATCAAATTTTTCTGATCTCATTGTGTCTGGTTGAATATTGTATTTTTCTTTAAGTTCTTTGCACATCTTAGTAACAAATCCCTCTTCGCCAATAGTCATTGTGCCTTCATTACTGTTAAAGAAACCACTTACACGCTCTTCGATATCACCAAATAACTTATCAGCAATCCCTTGGCTGCTTTGTTTTCTACGTACCATTTCTGCTTGTTGTTCAGCAAATGCTTTTTCAGCACCTATAATTTTTGCACCAGACACTGCGGTAGCAGGTTTAGCTGGAACAGGTTTAGCTGGAACAGGTGTTGCAACTTTTTGGCCAGCCATTGGCGGATTAATAGATCCTCGGCCAGCGCCAGCAGTTGATTGTGGAGGTAAGTCTCCAAATTGTGCTTGTGGAGGTAAGTCTCCAAATTCTGCTTCTGGTGCTTGAGCAGGGCCGCCGAACGCATTCATTGGCTTAACTGGGGCCATTGGCTTTGCCGGTGCTACTGCTCCAGCAACTTTTTGTCCTACTGCTTTTGCGGCATCACCAACTGCTCCATAGGCTGCTTTGTTTATGTCAGTAATACCTTGTGCCGCGCCTTGAATACCTTTCTGTGCTAATGCAACTGGATTGTATTTTGCCATAGCACTTCCAACATCACCAAGTGTAGTGTTAGCTACAGCCGATTTAACACCTGCCAACGATTTCATTCTATCTAAAAATCCAGGTTTTGCTGGAGCAGGTTCATTACCAAATGGATCAACTGCCTCATCTGTATTTTCTGCAACCGGAGCTTCTGCAGGTGCTGGTTCTGCTGGAGCAGCCGCAGGTTCAGCTGGAGCTTCTGCTGGTGCTGGTTCTGCAGGCGGTGCTTCGGCTGCTGGAGCTTCTGCTGGCGGCTCTACTGGTGCTTCTTCTGGAGCAGGTGCTCCTTCAGTATCAAAACCCAGTTGTGCGGCATATTCAGTATCATTTTCTTCGTCTTGTGCTTTCAAGAAGTTTGAAATAATTGGTCTAGCATCCATCTCATCTAAACCTAGATCTGCTAGTAATTCAAATGCACGTTCTAATTTACTTTTGTCAATGATACCTCTAATACTGCTAGTAGCATTGTTGCCGTTAGTACCGATTGGAACTTCTTGTGCAAATATATCTTTTAATTTTTGCATGGCTTTTTCGCCACGCTCATCATCACGAAACAAGTCGTCATCTTCTCTTACAATTTGTTCAATCGCTGATTCAAATTGATCTTCTAATGATTCTGTTTTTGTGTCATCGCAAACGCAGTCGTCAGCAGGACGATCACACGCATCGCAATAGTCTTCTTCTTTTTCTTCGCCTAGTAAGTCATTGGCATCAATTTCCTTAACAGGAATGTCTGATTCATCGACTAAGCTGTAAATGTACGGGAACACTGATTTTAATTCTTCGTTAAACGTACGAACTGTTAAACGATCAACCCAGTCATTTAAAATATCTTCTGGAACTTCTTTTGGCGCTCTTGCAGTAAAACTTTCTTTAAATGCACTGTAATGTCTTGCACTTTGTAAAGAATGAATTTCTTTTTTAACTTGCTCAATACGCTCAATAACTTTACTGTGTATAGCGCCCATTGCTTCGCTAATCATTTCATTACGGTCAACGTAATGTTTGAATACACGTAACTTGGCCATTTCTTCTGATAAGCCAATAATATGTTCACCAATTTCATCATAAGGTGTTCCGCCTTCTGATACGTGACGGGCTAATGCTCTTGCACCATTCAAGTGTTTAACTGGATATGCAAATCTTTCACCTACTGCATTTTCAATGAAGATGCGTTCGATGTGTTGTGTCCTACCGTTAGGTGCATTAAAATTAATTGGGGCATTGTGCCTAACAAGCACCCTTGCTTCTCCGATGTCCTGGAAGCTAGTTCTGCTAGTGCCAGATAATTTTGATTCAGTCATTGTTCCTTCTCCGATAGGATCTCTTTTGTCTAAGTTCGTTTGTGTTGGGTTTTGCAAATCAAAGTCTAGCGAATGTGACTGTGCAAAATCACCTAGTTCATCTAAAAAGTTAACCCATGATTCATCTTTAGGATTTTTATTCCATAGGATACTCATTGCTGGTTTCTCATCAGCATCTGACAAGTTAATAGAAACGTTGGTTAACTTTTCCCCGTTTCTTCTGTTAGTAAAATCAAAACTAATTTTTCTAACATCGCCATCGCGTAGTTCTTTACCGTCAATTGGTTTATTGTCCAGTGACGCTTTTCTCATACCAGGGAACCTAGTAGATAACTGCTGGACTAAATCTTGGGCTATTCTTTCAAAATTTGCATTCATAGTAATATTTAGCTTAAAGTGCTGGAAACAAAAATGGGTAATGGAGCTTCAAAATCGTCTTCTGTATGTACTCCAGACAGACTTTCAAATACCCTAGGGTCCCAGTCTGCCACAAGGGTGCTCATTCTAACTATTAACAATAGAGCCGCTACAAGGTCATCGTGCTGTCCAGATTTAGCTTTGAAACTAAAGCCTGACGCAATAAATGCTTTGAGTTCACTGATTAAACTTCTTGAATTAATTTCCATTTTACCAGTTTCAATCAAGTGCTTTACCCTTGCACACGCACTTATCTTACTGCTGTGTGTAGTGTTAAATCCTTTACGGAACTTACGTACATGTCCTTTACGCATGGGTTCTGAAATCATCAATCCTGAGAACTGTTCTTCACCTTGGTCTTTGATACACACTAGCCCTGCTTCACCTACAGTATTGTTTTCAATACTCCAGTATATGTTGTTTGCTCGGCCATCCATGCTGTCAGCTAGGTATTTTAATATTTCTTTTAATATCTTAACTTGACCTTGAATAGGAGTTGTGTTGTGATGCCACTCTGCGACTTGTTTAAATGAAGGCAATTCAAAAACTTCAATTGCGGCATAATCGCCACCTGTACCTAAACTAGGATCTAAACTAACTAGATATAAGTTATCTGGATTTGGTTTTACATACCAACGTGTTTGTCCCATCTTGTATATTGGCTCACGACCAGATAACTCGGATAGTTTAATACTGTTAATTAACGTTTCGTCATAGATCAGGAACTCGCAACCGTATTCACGACGGAAACGTTCTTCGCCAATACGACCTTGTTCTTGTCTAGCCCACTCGTCATCTCTATCTGGATGTTCGTCCCAAGTACAAGTAAATGGATGAAATCCATTAGTGCCTAGTTCTTGTTCATTTCCATATTCGTCAAATAAGTTATTTGCGTCTTTCCAAATAGTAGCAAATGTATCTTCATCACTGTTAGGAGTTGAAGTAATAATTGCACGACCACCAGTTGCTAGTGTTGGCGAAATAGATGTCCAAAACTCGTCTGCAATGTTTGGCTGTACAAATGCAAACTCGTCACAGTATAGTAAGGATATTGACATACCGCGGCCAGTGTTGCCAGTAGTAGTTGCTGATACAATACGTGATCCATTATCAAATTCAATACTCCCTTTGTTGTAGTTAATTACACCACTACGAATATGATCGGGGCACAGTTCATATGCATAACGAATACGTTGCATAATTTCTTGTGAGCCAGTATATTTGTGTGCGGCAATTAGAATTGTTTGGTCTGGGTGAAACATAGCAAACCATAACAAGTATCCAGCCGCACATGTTGTTTTGCCCATTTGTCGTGGCAACATGTTAACAGTGAATCTATGATTATGATATGCATCTAAAAGACGTGTTTGGTATTCAAAAGGCTCAAACAACATTTTGCCTCTTGTGGGATGCTGGATATAAAAAAAGTGTTCACAGAAATAGTGATAGCCCGTTTCAGGGTCAGCACACTTTAAAAGCTCGGAAACTTGCTCTTCTGTGAACTTGTCTTTCTTATGGGCCTTCTTGGTTAAGACGCCGTCTAGTGATTTACTCATATGCTTATTTACAATAAAAAAGCGGGCACTACGCCCGCTTTTGAGTTGACCTATGGTCTATTATCTACTCTTAACTTCGTTGTATAAGTTGAGCAAGTTTGATTTTAAATTTTCAGAAACGGCAGTATATGGGTTGCCGCCACCGTTTACTTTTGGTGCTTCATTGCCACCATGACTATGTAAGTCGTCGCCTGTAGGAGTTACTGCATCGACATCTGCATATACTTCATTTGGTTCATTAGCTAAATTCTCTTCACCAATTTCAACCTCTGAGTCTCCATCGCGTCCCATGTCTGGACCGTCACGATCACCACCAAGTCCTACTACAAGTCCTGCTGGGCCGCTCATACTGCCGTCTTTACCGCCGTCAAAGTCTGCACCTTTTAGAATGTCTAACAAGTCACGGATGTTTTCTGTGCCAGTAGCGTTAACGCTAACATTCATAGTTACAGGTGTTTCTGGAGGACGTGACATGCCGCCCATGGGCATTCCGCATTCTGCTACTGCACTTTCTGTTAATCCAGCAAACTGTTTAATTGCTTTCATATCCTGATCAGTAGTAGTTAACTTGTGTTCGTTAACTTCTCTAAGCTGAGTAATTGGTTTATCAATCTCAGTGATTGTTGATAATAACTTTTCGAAATTCATTATTTTTGTCCTTTAAATGGGTCAACAAATTTAATTGATTTAGAACCAATAGGACTTGTTGTGCCGATGTTGTCATCTTTACTTGCTGACTTTTCTTCAGGTGATGACTTAGCTAGTAGCTCGTCATTAACACCTTTATATTGTTCACCCTTGTGAGATACGTTACCTAAGTCTTTTAAGAAATCAAGTTTCTTTCCTTTAGGTTCGTCTTCATATGGTTTGTTTAAAATTGCTTCAGTTGAAGTGCCAACTCTATTCATTGCTTCTAAATTAGCAGTTAGGTCTTCTTCTTCTTTCATACTTCTTACACGAATACCGCCACGATTAATTTGCAATTTGTCGGACAAGTATTCTGCAATAACTTGCGGAGTTGCAGGATAACGACATGAAATGTCAAACATTGTTACATGTGTGTTTTTCATCTCTGGAAAATCCAAAGGGCTTTCCTGAATTGGGGTGCGCTTGCCTTTAGTGATACTAGCGCAGTCGTATTTCATTAAACATTCTTTCATTGCTTTATCAAAACCGTCAGGCAAGTCGCCTGCAATTTTAATTTTAAAATCATATGTTTTTACGCTTTCTGCGAGGTAATCTATAAATGTGGTCATATTCAAATCCGTTATACTATATTTATTTCATTTGTTTTAGTTTTTCAAGTAAACTGTTGCGGTCTGTAATAATAACACCGTCTCCAGATATGCTTAAACCGTCGTTATCTGTTGTTTCTTGATCTAATTTTTGTTTCTTAAGCTGTAGCTCAATCATCTTTAATTTTTTGTCTATTTTGGCTGCTTTAGCATCAATAGCGTTCTTAAGCATGCCGCCGGCTACTTCAAAGATACGACCACTATAACGTGCTTCTACATTCATACCCAAGTCCATTAGGTCATCATATGCATCAGTTGCTCGTTGTGCTAGTGCATCAAACTCAGCATCACTGATATCACCCAAGCCCTTGACTTGTGGTAATGCAGCCGCTATTTTATCAAATTCACTGATATCTCTTAACAACGGTTGTGGCTTTGTAGGCACTTTGTCAGCGTCATCTCGAACGATTTTTTTGTTCTCAGGTAAATTTAAGATTTCTTCAAGTTTCTTAGTCATAGCATTACTTATCTAACTCCGCCCTGGTGGAATAAATCTCCCTCAGTTAGAATGCGAAATTTAATACCCTGTCGTTTACACCAAATGCCCGCCGCTTGCCACTTGGCTTGATTTTTAACAAATTGTGCTTGATTGTATTTACTTTTGCCTACACTTTCTAGTGTAGTTTGATTGCGGGGTTTTACTTCAATTAGTTCAACTAATACTTTGCCAGCTTTATCAACATACTGTATAAAGAAATCTGGAACGTATATTGTATTTCTATTAGTTAGTGGATCTCTATAAGGAATACTGATTGCTTCACTTGCCCATTTTTGTATACTAGGATGTGTATCGCAAAAATTCATAAAACTCCATTCCCAACTACTCCTGTATGTAGGAGTTTTGTTGCCTACATATTTTGCTGGGTTTTTGGGTACGAATTTACCACGGGCAAATCTGCTCATACTAAAATATTTCTACTTTCGTAACTGTCTGCTAAAGGAGCAACTTTATAACCTAAGGTACTTGTTTGTTCTCTGTAACTGTTGAGAACTTGCGCCACTACTTTGGCCAACTGTACATCTGTTAGACCTTTAAGTGTATCAATTAATTGAAAAACATTTACATTGTCTAATCTTGCTTGATTAAGCAGTACAATGCCCGTGCTTCTTGCGGCTTCTTCGTCAAACCCTCTTTTTAAAAAGAATCCAAGTACTGCATCAATTTGATTTGATGGGAATGTTATTTGATGTAAAAAGAATTTGTCAAAGAAATCTTTAACTTCTTGACTACCTGTTTCTGCTCGTTGGGGTAAGTTGCTGATCATATATCACCTATTAGAAATCTACTTGCGTTGCGTTTGTAGCAGTATTGTTATTGTCATTTCCTGGGAATACAACATTCTTAATACCACTTAATCCTAATGCCGCAACTGCGATCGCCCCAGCTGTAATTATTTTTTTGCCTTCTTCTTGCACGCCTGCATTTGTTAAACTTTTTGCATTTTGGTAAGTGTTTACTGCTGTAATTGCTGTAGATAAGAAACTAGCAGGATTGTCAAATGCCTCGCCGCTTGCTAATGAATCCAACACATCGGCTGCGCCTTCTATAACGCCGCCTGGGCCAAAAATTGTACTAGTACCACCACCAGCCGCACTTAACGGGCTTGGCATCTTATCATAGTGATCAACTGCAAACCCTTTAACACGACCACTACGTATTGATCCAATATTGTAGTGTACTGCTTCATATGAAATAGTCATAGTGTTCTCAGCACCACCGCCATTTTGCTCACTGCTTTGTGCAGTATCATGCCCAAATGCTGTTATTACTGGATTTACAAGTGTGTAGCTAACGTATTCACGTTTGTTTAATTGATACAGTGTAATAGATCTAAAAAACGGTATTGAGCTGTTATTGTCTAAACCATATTTTGTTTTAATATAGTTAGAACTTTTCATTGCGTTTCTTGCGTATGCGCCAGCTGTCTTTGCAGAGCTGGGGTCAGCATAATAGTAACTATAATAGTTTTGCCACAACGTGTTAATTATGTGCGACCTATCATCATGAAATTTAATATTAATAGGTTGGAATTCGTGGTCCAACTGCACTATCTTTTTTCTGTTATACTGATTTAATGTTGCTGTTTTTAATGTAAACTTAGGAAAGTCAACACTCTTAACTAACAACCCAATTTCATTTTGGTGTTGATATTTTAAATTTAATGATTTTAAAGCACTGGTATTGATGTCAAAAAATACGTGATATAAAAATTTTGACTTAGGTGCTAACCTAAAGTAGTCGTCTTGGAATGTACGACTAGCGTGTTCCCACGAACCTAGGTTTCCTTTGGGATTGCCTAAGCCATTGAGTAAACTATCTAAAATGCCATTGTCTTTGCTTGCCATACAATTATTTATTAAAAATATAAAGTGCGTATATTACTAACACTCATAAAAAAAGGCTGTTGCCAGCCTTTTTTATTAACCTGCGCCTGTTGATAGTAAGCCGCTTGTACGCTGGCCGACTGATCTCCATGAAGCACTTGAGTTTGCGCCTGCTGGTACTAGGATACAGTTATCTGGTTGAATAGTAAGATCGATTGTTGAAGGACCTTGTTCACCGTATGCTAATGATTGGAAGTTAGCCGCTGTTAAGTAGCAACCGTATGCTTCCCAACGTTCTAGTACTTGTGGCTCGCTGCCACCGTTACCACCGTCTAACATCTCAATAGCACAAGTAAATTTGTAGTCAACACCACTAGCCGCTGAACTTTGTTCAAAGAAGTCAAACTGCTTTTGAAGTTGTTCACCGACCAACTTGCTTACTGCACCCGTTACGTCATCACGTAAAACTACTGGGAAGGTCTGCCATGTTGGCTTGCCTGCATAGTTGATCTTACTGTTGTAGATTTCGATAACTTGGTTAGCAAATGCTAAGTTTGGTCGACTTGTACTTACCACTTGTTTGGTTAGTTCAGTAGTTGGTGTGCTTACGCCAAAGTTCTGGAAGAATACTCTGAAGCGATACTTTAGCTTTGGCATCAACATGCCCTGCGTTGTCGCGCTTTGATCGCTTGCCAACGGTACTGTAAATTTGTTTAATGATGCAATTGCCATATTATTATGCTCCGTTATTGATATTTATCATCTTATAGACCTGCTATTTCGCCAGTGTTCTTTAGGCGTAATGGAATGTAGATGAACTCAACAGCTTTGACCGGTTCAATGGCCACATCAACATACAATTCGTTTCTATCGATTCTAGAAGGAGTATTGTTACTTTCATCGCAAACTACAATGTAGTCATACAATGCACGTTGTCCCACTAATTCTAGCATCAAGCTCTCAACCGCAGTTTTGATTTCATCACGAGTAATTTTATCGTTTGGTTCAAAAATGTATGGCTTAGCAAGGATACTTAATTGTCTACGTAAGTAAATTACTAGACGTGCTACGTTAATACGATCTAATGCACTTGCATTTCTTGCACGAGTCTTCTGACCATAGTTAACAAGGCCTACACCTGTTAAGAATGTAATTGGATTAACTTTAACATCATACAATGTATCACGTTGACCGTTGTTCAATGCCACTGCTGTGAACTCGCCTTCGCTGTCAATAAAGCCAACTGCTGTTGCGTTAGTAATACCACCACGACGTGTTCCTGCTGGAGCAAACCATGGATAGCTTACGTTATCGCTCAATGCGATTGTACGTAACATCATGTGGCTTGGAGGAACAACAATGTTATTTCCAAAGTTGTCACTTGTGTAACCCCATGGATAGAACATGGCCATGTACTCGTCAAAGCTGGCTGCGCCTAAGTCATTGTCTTCAAGTGCTAATGCGGCATTGTTGCCCCAGTTGCTCAAACTTGTTGCATCACTTGTTAAACGAGCAGGAGTATCACCAACAACGAACGCTGTTAATCCGCGATCATAGTTAAGTGTAATCATTTCGCCAATTAGCTCAGGATAACCTGGGCAAGCAATTAAGTTGAACACACGTTGTTCTTCTTCACGAATTTCTTGGTTACTATTTGTTAGTGCTTGTAATTTTTGTACAATAACTTTACGTTGTGCTTTACGACCAAATGTACCTGAACCATCTTCTTGGTTACCAGCTTCGCTTACCCAACGGTGTGGATAGTAGTCGGCCATTGAAACATTGTTCATGCGGATGTTATCTGCATTCACGTCAACTGCATTACGTACAAATCGTTTAACGTTAAATCCTGAACGACGTAAGTTCCATAGCAACATACCTTTTGGATATAGTGCTGGATCTGGAGCATCAAAGTCCAAGTAGTCACTTGTTAATAAATCAACAATTAGACCAGCCTCATCGCTGTTTGAACCGCTAGTGTTGTAACGTGCATCAGCAAATAAGATACCATCTTCTGTGCTTTGATCTGCTTTGTTTACTAGGATCCACTTTAGTAAAGTGCCATCGTATTTGTAAATTGTTGGATAGTTTTCAGTATCGCTAGTGTCAACCCATAAGTCGCCATTCTTCAATGCTGTACCATCGCTTTGTGTTTCTGGTTCTGTGGCAGCTACAATTGGACCTTCTGGATCTGTTTTGTCTGTTGATGAACCTGCATAGAATGGACTTGTAGCTGATTGATAACCAACCCATGTCTCGCCGTCATGTACCATAACGTCTACTTCATCAACAATGCTGTTGTACCATAATGTACCGTCTGCTGTCAAGCTAGATGGTGCTGTGCCGCCTGCTGTTAATGCCAATGGCTCCCATAAACTAGCAATAAAGTCATTTGCATCAGCTACTGGAGCAGTATACAAGTTAACAGTACCTTGTTGGTTAATAGGATTGTAAGCTGTAAACCCAGCTAGTGATAGCGGAGTACCGCCAGCATCTGCTAGTCTAAATTCACCACCTTTTGTATGGCTAATAACTACACGATTTTGTGCATCAACATCTGCTACAATATTTGTAAAGCCTGCTGAGTTAATTGCCGCTGCCATTAAATCAGCATCGCCACTTGTACCCAATGCTGTAAAACTAACTGTAACTGCCGCATTCAATGCAAGTTGAGCAGTAATGCTTTCTTGAATTGCAAAGCTCTTTGTGCCAGCTGTGATCTGTGTTGTGACCTTGTCTGATTTGACGATTGTAGCACCAGTAGAGATTTTTCTAAAAATCTTATAGTCAGCAGTTCTTGGTGTTGCGTCTGAACCGTTGTCTTCAAATGCATTAGTCTTCACATAAATTGCACCTGCGGCAATGTTTAATCCGCCGCCTGCTTTGTCTAATGCGTAAATTGCTGCCTGTCCGTTTGCGTACAATGGAGCATTTACTGCCTCAAATGAGTCAGTTGCTGAGTTGTAACGTTTTACACGGAATCTTGCACCTGCATTTGGTTCAGTTGTCTTAACCCATACGCTACCTGTTGGTCGTGCGCTGAATCCAGTAACTTGTCCAGCATTGTCAGTTCTCTTAAATGCTGGGATTTGTGTATGCGGTTGAATTGCTAATTGTGGTCCATAGTATGAACCTACTGCAATACCTAATGTAGTCCATGTACCTGGAGTACCACTTACAGCAGTTTCAAATATAACTGGACTTGATTGTGAACTATCTTCAGCGTCAGAAGTTAAAATGCCTTCGCTGTAGATTTCTAATTTGCCGTTAACTGCGGCTGCTGAAATACCTGAATCTTGTAAGTTGCTGTTTGCATTGATCAAGTCTGCAAATCCAGCTACAGTTTCACTGTTTGTTGTTAATGTTTGACCATTAAGTACATATGTACGTCCTGTAGGAACTGTAGGATTTGTTGCTGTGCCTGTAACAACTGGCCATGATTTTGCCCAATCGTTGCTGCCAACTTTAACCCATGCACCACTCTTATTTTTGTAAAATACAGTGTCTGGAGCTGTGTAGTCTGTGTTTAAATCGCTTAAACTTACTACAGCGTAGTCGCCAATTGCACCAACACTAGCTTTAGGGAAAGGTGTAGTTGTTGCTGTATCACTATAACCAACAACTTTTGTTGTGTCAGTGATCACAATAGGTGACTTGGAAATAAATGTCTGACCAGTACCAGTTGCGCTCTTTGCACTTCCGTCCCACTCAAATAGGCCGTAAGCTGTATTGTCTGTGTCCAACCAATACGTTCCGTTGCTTGGATCAGCAGCCGGAGCATTTGCACTTGCGTTCAATGAACTTAGGTCAATATCAGCACGTACTACGTAAGCACGGTTACTAACACCTAACAAACTGTAAGCAGCCTGTAGACCATATTCGTTCTGTTCGCCAGCGTGAATTGGATTGTTGTTTGCGTCTGTCTTGAAAACAGGATTACCAAAAGTATCAACAAGATCCTTCTGGCTAGTAATTAAATATGTCTTGCCAGCATTGGCTTTTAGCGTTCCTGGAGCTGTTCCTGTTCCTGCGCCGTTAGCTTTGTTTTCAGCTGTTGCAACAATGATTAAAGGGACTGTTCCTGGAGCGGCAGGGGTATAGAACGACTCGTCTATAACTGTTACGCTTACGCCTGGTGATGAAAGTTGTGCCATTGTATGGTCTCTCCTAAGATTCTTCTTCTAAAGTATTTAGTGTAATTTGGAGAAAAGGTTGTGCTTATCCGCCTAAAAAAGGCACGATAAAGGCCTGGTTTATTTAAATACAGTATGAGACCACTATGTTTGTGCGGACAACGACCAGCCGCAGTTAATTATCGCAAGTCAGGTAAAATCTATTACCGAAAACTTTGCAATCACTGTATAAGGAATGGGGTAAATGCCGGAGTGCCTAGATGGCAACGTGCTGGATACAAATTAAAAACCACATGTGATAAATGTGGTTTTAAAAGTATTCATAAAGAAGTTTTTGCTGTGTTTCATGTGGACGGCGATTTAAACAACTGCCGTCCTAACAATCTTAAGACGGTATGTGCAAACTGTCAGCGTGTCCTGCATAAAGAGGGAGTTCAATGGAGACAGGGTGATCTTGTACCAGACCTTTAACCTGAGAAAACAATGTGTCGATAGTTCCGTTATTGTCTAACTCAGCATCAAATTCTGTACCAATCCAACTCCATTCACTAGCGTGAATTTTCTTCATCTTTAACTCATTACTGGCAACATTACTGCCCTTGTTAGCTTCAACAGCAATGTCATACCATTCAGGCAATGGACCACGCTGGACCCAAACAATTTTACCACCAGCATTTTTAATACTGGAGATTTCATTAGGGAAACGACAATCGCTAATAACGATCTCATCTCGGCTGTTACGGAGTTTATTTTCTAAGCTGGCAATCCAAATGTCATCATGGAATGCTCGACGGCATACTTCTGTGCCCCAATATTGCAGTACCCATCGTGGAGTTAAGTTAGGCATGTCTAAACGTGCCGCCCACCATGGATCTACTTGTTCTCGCCATTCGCGGGCTTCTTTTGTGCGCCCTTCTAGCATTGTTCGGTCCCAACCAAAGACTGCTGACACAGCATCTTTTAGCGTGTTGGCAAAGGACTCTCGTCTAAAACCGTGGAAATTTGTAAGATAATCAGCAATAGTGTCCTTGCCTGATCCGATAAATCCGCATACCCCTATAATCATATAGCCTCCGTAAGATACTATATATTATAGAATTATCAAGTCTTTGTCAAGACTTTATACGCCGTATTTGTTCTTTTTGACTTTTGCAACTGCGCTGGTTTTATTGGTATCTTCCAATTCCAAACTGTTCATATTGCCCTTGTTTAGGTCTTTATGACTAGCGCCAACTGCTTTGTATGCTTGCTTGAGCATTGCTTGCTCTTCTTTGGTGTAAGGATGTGCTGACTTCTTTTTGCCAATCCAACTCTTACCTTGCATTTCAATAGGATCTTTACCATTAGCTCCTGCAACTGCCATGCCCAAGCGATAAGATGTATAATCCCCGCTGACTTTTTCCCCATCACCAAACGTATTCAAACCCGCAGTTGATTGCGATTGTCGTTTGGTAATTTTCTTTTCAGTTGCTTCAGAAATGACTTCTAATATTTTCATAATTATCCGATTACTAGTGTGTAGCCAGTTCCGCCAGCCACATACATTTCTAATTCTTTATCTAACTTTTCAAGCTCTTCTTTACCAGCTGCCTTTAAGTCACTGCCGTTTAAGCCGCCAGCGCCGCCTGGACCAGCAATGTTAGCAAACTTGCCACGAGCTTCTCCTAGCATGATTTTACAAGTTGCTAGAGTATGATCTTTAAACCACTGTCCTGCATACAAATCCTGCAATAGTATATAGTCTGGACGATGGTTGTAACCGCGAATCATTACCTGTTCGCCCTCGGCATACGGTCTTTGTAAAATACGCAAGGTATGTGTAGTTGGGATCCACTGGAATTCAATGTAGGCTCCAAACATACGTCCAACCATTTCTTGATATTGAGCAAACATATCATACGTTGCAATGCCGCCCAGCATTGTACTGTTGAGCAAATAGGTGTTTGTGTAGGCCAAGTTGAATGGTTCAAACTGTGTTCCACCCGATCCGCCAGCTGTTCTACTACCAATAGTTCTGCGGAAAATGCTACGAACTTCGATAATTTCGTCAGGTAATCTGTAGTCGTTTGTGTCTTGTTTTAGTTCTAAGAAATAGTATGCTTCTTCAACTGCACCACTACTGCGTTGGCGATATCGTGCTAGAGCACGGTTTAGGGCTGTTTCATAATGCTTGGGATCTAACTCAACATCGACCATACCGTCGCCCAGCATGGTGCGAACGTAATCATAAACTTTTTCTCTTTCTGCTAGATTGGTGCTGGGATTAGACATTATTAGTTCTCCATGTATATTTAGCTGCCGATAAATATACTACTATGCCAAGACTAAGTTTATTTAAACCCGAAAAGGGTAACGATTACAAATTTATTGACCGTCAAATTAGCGAAATGTTTGCTATTGGTGGTACTGATTTGTATCTGCACAAGTATTTGGGCGCCAATACCGACGAAGCTAATGCTACTGCGGATCAGCCCCACTATGATGTACTAAAAGAAACAAATATTCAAGATTTGTTATTTTTAGAAAATCGCGATAGGAAATATGATCCTAGCATTTATCGAGTTCGCGGCATTTATAATGTACAAAATTTAGACTTTAACCTTAGTCAGTTTGGATTGTTCATAGACAATGATACAATCTTTATGACTGTACATATTAATGATTGGATTAAACATGTTGGGCGTAAGCCGTTAACTGGCGATGTATTTGAAGTTCCACATTTACGTGATGAGTTTGCATTAAATGATTACATGATGGCATTGCCAAGATATTTTGTTATTGAAGATGTCAGTCGTGCAAGTGAAGGGTTTAGCCAAACTTGGTATCCACATTTATATAGACTCAAACTTAAGAAAGTAACAGACAGTCAACAGTATGCTGACATACTTAATCAACCAGCACTTGATGCCAACGGTGATCCAACAGATCAAACACTGCGTGATATATTAAGCACTAAGGCTAAAGAGTTAGAAATTAATGATGCTATACTGGCGCAGGCAGAAGCAGATGCTCCTAAGAGTGGATATGAAACTCAACAGTTCTTTACACTGGCTGCTGATCCTAATACCGGCAAACCCACGTTAAGAACTGCTGATCAAACAGAAATAGATGCAAGTCAAATGAGTCCAGATGCCAGTGCTATTCACGGACGTGCAGTACGTAGTGGGTATACTGGCTACTTGTTAGGTGATGGAGTTCCAGCTAACGGCGTTGAGTTTGGACATGGCATACAATTTCCGCCAACAGCCCACTTAAACGATTATTTTTTACGTACAGACTTTATGCCCAATAGATTATTCCGCTATGATGGCACACGTTGGGTTAAGACAGAAGATGCTGTACGTATGACTATGACTAATAATGATACTCGTCAAACACAGAAGACCAGTTTCATTAACAATACAACAACTAATAACATTGCTGGCGAGGTCGTTGAAGAAAGACAAGCACTAAGCAAAGCACTAAAACCTAAGGCAGATCTATAATGCAATTTTTCTATGATGGTCAGATAAGACGATACCTATTGCAAACAATTCGTTTGTTAAGCAACTTTGTTGTAAAATATGGTGATGGAACTCTTTCCCGTGTGCCTGTTATGTATGGAGATAGCGATAGACAAGTAGCTAACATTACTCGTCAAAACAGTGAAAACAAAATAAACAGTACGCCGCGTATTGCTGTTTATATCACAGATTTACAATTGGACCGCGAAAGATTGGGCGACGCTACACACATTGATAAGGTGCATATCAGAGAACGAGACATTGAAGATGGGGCATATACTAGTAGTCAGGGTAAGAATTATACTGTTGAACGTATCATGCCAACGCCATTTAAGCTGACCTTAAAAGCAGACATATGGGCAGGTAGTGCTGAACAAAAATTACAAATTTTAGAACAAATTTTAATGTTGTTTAATCCAAGTTTAGAAATACAAACTACAGACAACTACTTAGACTGGACCAGTTTAAGTGTAGTAAACTTGACCAATATGACTTTTAGTAATCGTCAAATTCCAGTTGGCAACGACAGTAACATCGACATTGCTACACTGACATTTGACATGCCAATTTGGATTAGTCCGCCTAGTAAAGTTAAAACATTGGGTGTTGTTACTAACATTATCATGGGCATGTACAAGGGCAACAGTTCAAGTACATATGGATATATTGATGGCTTAGGTGTTGATTATGTCGAAGGTAATCCTAATTTAAGTGATGTATTGAGCACAGCAAGAGCAAGTATTGATAATTTTGGCATTACAGTTCATGGTGGTAGTGCTATGATTTTAGATGCTGGAGAAAATGTCACATATACCAATAATAATTCATTATATGTCAGTGTCAAAAATGGGTCAGACATTAACTGGCGTATAATTTTAGATCAATATCCCGGGCAATTTAGACCAGGAGTTAGTAGACTTTTTCTTATACAAGAAGACGGAACAGAAGTCAGTGGGACGTCAGTGCTTAACCCACTTGACGAAACTGTACTAACAATCAGCTGGGATTCAGATACATTTCCAAATAACACAGATATCGCTAGTTTAAACAGACCCAATAGTTTAGGAACTTTTGATGCTATTGTTGATCCAGAAAAAAGCGGACCAGGTGCTGGATTAGACTTGCCTTCAGTAGGCACACGCTACTTGATTATTAATAATATTGGTGGCGGGATTAGAGAAACATTAGTTGCTGATGGCCGTAGTAATCGTATTGACACCAACATTGAATTTACTAGAGTATATGACAGTCGTGTGTTAGTTAACAATGCAGAAGTGGCATTTACTGCTGTTGATAGCCAAGGCTTGTTGGTATTACGTTTAGCAACACCTGTGCAAATTGATGATATAATCACATATGAACTCTATGTTAACGAAGACGGTCCTGCCGCTTGGAAAAACTTAGATAACAGTGATTTTATTGCCAACACCAATGACATCATTGAGTGGGATGGAGAAAAGTGGACTGTATTGTTTAATGCAGAAGCCACAACTGACCAGTTAGTTTACCTTACGAACATATATACTAACGTCCAATACAAGTGGAATGGCGTGCAATGGCGCAAATCATTTGAGGGCGAATATGCTAGGGGTTTATGGAGACTGGAACTTTAAAAGATCGTATTGTTTGTAGTGGAGCATTATTTTATGCTCGTAATACGGGACGTATACTGTTACTACAAAAACAACACGGAAAACATTCTGGGACTTGGGGATTAGTTGGTGGAACTAATGACCTCGGGGAAAGTGCATGGCAAGGTCTTCAACGTGAAATCAACGAAGAAGTAGGTAGTCCACCCAACATACTTAAAACAATGCCATTAGAAACATTTGTATCTAATGACAGTGTGTTTAATTTTCATACGTATTTGTGCGTAGTACAAGACGAATTTGTACCAGTATTAAGTGACGAGCACTGTGCTTGGGCATGGAGTACTATCGATGGCGCACCTAAACCATTACATCAAGCACTGCGTAGTAGCTTTGGCAATAGAGCCATGCGTACTAAACTGCAAACTGTTTTTGATGTAATGGATTTAATTTAATCGTATCTGTAGCGAACAATAACAATACCAGAACCGCCGCTTCCCGGAGCAATAACAGACCCAACACTTGGATAAGTTGGGTTACCTGAACCGGCCGCTCCTCCCCCTCCGCCACCAGTATTTGCTCCGCCACTTTGTGCAGTTCCGCCAGTAGTTGCTGGGGCGCCGTTGCCGCCGCCACCTTGGCCTCCTCGACCAAGACTAGCTCCACGTGCATTTCTTACATCACCCGAAGCTCCACCGCCACCACCAAACCAACCTGCTGGGTACCCGCCTACTGATGCAAATTGTGGGAAATATTTTCCAGGTCCACCAGTGCCAGTTAGGCCACTTGCGCCAGCGCCACCTGCGCCACCCCCGCCGCCGTCGCCAGGGCCTGAGCACGGTCCGCCTGCAAAGCCTTGGCCTTGTATTCCAGGGCCGCCTGGCTTACTACCATATCCGCCAGCGCCGCCTCCTGAACCTCCAGCACCACCAGTTCTAAATGAACTTTCTCCGCCACCTTTGCCGCCGCCCATAGCTACCAAAGTATCAAACTGACTTGGATTTCCGTCGTTACTGTTAGTGTTTGGACTTGCTACTCCGACGCCTCCGGCTCCGACTACTACTGTATATTTTTGACCAGAAGTTACTGGGTAGTTTTGACAGTATAACACGCCACCAGCACCGCCGCCACCTGCTCCATCAACAGTTCCGTTTCTTCCACCTGCGCCGCCGCCACCTACTACTAGTACTTCTACGTTGCCAGTAACTGCTGGTGTAAATCCACTAGTACCAGTTGTTGTGTATGTATGGTAACGATATCCACCTAAACTTGTTGGGACTGGGCTCGTTGCATCTACAGTTCTAGTATATGGACCTTCCTTATTAGATCTTTCTAATTGAGCTCCCCAAACATGAATTCCGCTAGTGCCGTTGCCCGCATAATTAGATAAACCATATTGCCAAGTTGTCGGGGTTTCTGCATCTGCTATAAACGCAGTTGAATAAATTATTCCGCCGTTTGAATGTGACGACGTTACACTACACCTGTACCATCCGTTACCTACTGGAGTAATACTATATCCAGTATTAGTAGGACTTCCTGTGGTATTAGTTGCTCCTGTAGCAACACCTGTACTTAAATTAAATATTGCCGAGTATCGTGTATTATCGGTATCAGTTGATGTTCTAACACCTGCAAAATTACGTTCGCCTGCCTTAAGATAAAAACTTACAGTGTATATTCCAGCAGGAACTATTGTTTGGTTATTATAAATTGAATGAACGTCAGTTGTATTGCTTTCAATAAATTTATCAGCGGTCAATGTTCCATCTGGGGCAAGTATTGCATCTGCACTAATTGTTCCGCCTGTTTTGTACCATGCCGCGTTGCTTATTTGTTCACTATATGTTAATAAGTTATGTCCACCAAAATTACGTAACGGATCTTGACTGATCCAGCCAGTTGCAGGACCTTCATAAACTTCAACAGCTTTAAGATCAGAATTATATTGCATTATTCCTAGTGGGGTCGAGTTTGTACTAGTAACTGCATATCGAATAATGACAACGCCACTACCACCAGTTCCGGGTGTTCCACTACCATTACCACCACCACCACCACCCCCAGTTCCTGCTACTCCAGTACCACCAGCCATGCTTGTACTAATACCGCCAGTTCCACCGCCGCCTAATCCGCCTTGTGCAAAATTCACTCCGTTGACACATGTACCGCCACCACCACCACCAGCATACCATGTTGGTGCTCCAGTGATGCTAAAATTTAATCCGTTGCCACCGCCTCCAGCTAGTACATATGATCCAGATTGTCCAGATTGTCCAGCTCCGCCACCACCGCCGCCGGCGGCATTTGCACCTAAATCACTTGCTGTTCCTACTCCACCGTTTGTACCTTGTCCTGTGACTCCAGTACCAGCTGAATTAGCAAACCCATTACTTGCGGCTGCGCCACCGCCTCCACTTCCGCCAGCAGTTGTACCGCTTGTTGCACTTCTACTGTTGCCTCCACCACCACCATTAGCGGTCAACGATCCAAATATACTATTAGTTCCAACAGAGCCTAATACTGTACTACCAGAACCGCCAATACCGCCAGTTCCAACAGTAATACTATAAGAAGTTCCAGGTGTTACCGTAAAAGCAGAGTTGTAAAGTAATCCGCCAGCTCCACCACCACCGCCTCCGTTATAACCGCCACCACCACCACCTGCTACTACTAGCACTTCAACTTGTGTTACTCCAGCTGGAGCTGTCCAAGTATTGTTTGTTAGTGTTGGAGTTGGTCCAGCTAATACTGAATAAGATTGACTGCCAGTATTAGTCCATTTGATCAGTGATGTTATAATAGGGGGACGGTTTGACGTTGAGTTAGGAGTCAACGTTAAATTATTTGTACCGCTAATTGTTGTATTTTTAAGGATTGCCATTGTTTTTTGCCATTATCTCATATTTAACTTTGTGCAGGATACCATCGCAAAACAACGATTCCGTGTCCGCCTGTGCCGCCTGTTTCAGCTCCATTTGATCTGCCACCACCACCACCAGAGCCTGTAAAGTTTACAGCATTATTATTAACTGTGGTACTTATTGGGCCAGTACCAATACTCGGATGATAGCCTACACTACCGTTCGTACCACCTGCGTTCATCTTAGATTCAGTATTGGTTGGACCTGAATAGTAAGCACTGCCGGTGCCGCCAGCTGAATAATAAACTGGAGTGCCAGTAATTCCATACATTAAGCCAGCACCACCTTCATTAGGACTGTTATTATTACCGCCAGATCCAGCACCAGTTCCCCCGGCACCGCCACCACCACCACAACCTGTATCCCCAGTTGCTTGTTGATTGCCTGATCCGCCAGCAAATCCTTGACCAGCAGTACCAGCACCGCCTGCGGAGTTGCTAGTACTTCCACCACCGCCACTTCCGCCAGCTGTTCCAGCACTTAGATGAGTCGAAGCGCCTGCTCCGCCGCCCACTGCTGTTAACACCGCTGTTCCAGAATATTGAGATAATGAACTATTACTACCACTGGAACTTGCGGCACCACCAAATCCTGCAATGACTCCGTATGTATAGCCGCTAGCAACTTGATAAGACTGGTGATACAATAAGCCGCCAGCGCCACCTCCGCCTCCGTATCCTGATGATCCGTTAGCACTGCCACCACCGCCACCACCAGCTACACATAATACTTCTATTTTAGACACACCAGACGGAGTTGGCCAATACATTGTTCCTTCTCCGTTGCCTATTTGCGGGGTGTTGGTAAAAATTTGTACTAATTGCGCTGGATTGACACTATGATATCTAACAATTACAGCACCGTCAGCACCGTTGGCCTGCATCCATCGATACCAACCGTATCCAAATGTTGCATCATAGTGACTGCCGCCTCCACCAGATCCTGTCCACCAATCACCATTGCCACCTAATAAAGTCGCTGTACCCGATCCTGCTCCTGCTGGCGCGCCTTGTCCACCACCGCCAGCACCGCCTATTCCGCCAAGAAGACTGTTGTATTGTATATTGCCGCCACCGCCGCCTGCATACCATTTACTTTTTCCGCTAATGCTAAATGCTAGTCCTGGGCCACCTGATCCGCCGCGAGTATTTGTTGAGGCGCCGCCTTGACCTCCAGCGCCACCGCCACCAGCGGCTGGGTAATTTGGATCAGCAAATCCAGAATATCCGCCAGCAAATCCTTGACCAGTAGTTCCGGCAGCTCCATTGCCTAAGTTTCTAACGGATCCGCCGCCAGACCCGCCAATAGATCCGTTAGTACTTGCACCACCTGTTCCACCGTAACCGCCACCAACTGATGCTAGCGATGTTGATACAGCAAAAATTGCCAAGTTATCAATTGTCACAGCCGCAGTACAATATAAATTAATAAGATTTAAGTTAACATTGTTTTGCTTCCAAAATGCCCACGCTTTACTGCCACTCACTGCAAACGATACATCCGCAAAGGCATTACTAACTTGCGGCATTGTATATGAAGCATCATTATGATTAACAAGTAATACGTTTGTTCCAGCGCCAGATATTACATCAAATGTAGCACAATAGATCTGTCCTTCAACGAATGCAGATGTCGGAACACTAGTCAAATAACTAGTATCGCTACCTGATTTTACTGCTTGTCCGCCGGTAACTGACCATTGAGTACCTTGTGTCCATCCAGTTGCTGAACTAAAATCGCCGTTAGTTACTAAGTTAGGACCAAATGCACTAGCACATCCTCTTTTACCAAATTGATCATAAGTATCACTACCGTATCTTTGTCCGCCGTTGCCAGCGCCGTCGCCGCCCTTGCCAACTACTACAGTATATGGTTGACCAGCAGTTACTGAATAACTTGTATTGTATACTACACCGCCTGCACCACCTCCGCTGCCGCTATGTCGGCCACCACCACCACCACCGGCAATACATAATACTTCGATAGTGCCGGTGTATCTAGGAGTAAAGGTGTGTATACCTGCACTTAAAAATTGATGTACTTTATATACATCACTTTGATATGTTATATGTTGACCTGAGGTTGTGCTAACATCTGCGTGATTTTTTATGCCTACTGAATGACTAAATCTTCTCCAACTTGTTCCGTTATAAATTTCTGTATATTTTAAGTCCGTGTTGTAACGCATTGCCCCAACTGCTGGGCTACCTGGTCGTTGTGCAGTTGTACCAATAGCTGGTTGGGCATATGTTGACGTAATTGTTGTTTGTAGATTTGCCATAGTTTACATTCCGTACCTATTTTTCATTGCTTGATAATTAGTCATGATTTCGCCAGATGTTAGAGTTTTTGTATATATTCTTGCGGCGCCTATATATCCAGGCATTGCGTAATTTGCATTGCTAAATCCCCAACCAGAATACATGCCAATTCTATAAGCATTGGTTAATGTTAGTCCTGAGAAATTACTAGTGCCTTGCGTAAGTAGTAGGCCGTCTAAATACATGCGCCATTGATTGCCATCTCTAGTAGTGGCCATGTGATGCCAAGCGTTAGCTGATAATGCAATGCCGTTGATGTTTGTTTCAACCCCACTATTACCTGTTGTAAAGTTAACTACCCCTGCACTAGCATAATCCCAAAGAAAATAACTGTTGGTCCCACCATCCCCGCCATCGCCTCTAAGATCAATTATATAAGCTCTTGCATACGTGGCATCTTTAAGGCTAGTTACATATATCCAAAAATCATAACTATGATTCACACCTAAATACAAGTTAGGATTTGACATACTAATGTAATCATTAGTGCCATCTAGTCTAACAAATTTGTAATTCGTAGTTGCTACTGGAAGTGCCCCGTTAGATAATGTACCGATTGATCCTCCGGCAGTATCATATAGTTTAGACGTGTTAATAGGCAAAGACGATGGTGCTGGATTACATGCTGGATCGTTGAGATCTAAATTAATAGCCAATTGATCAGTGACATATGATTGTCTATCTTCGACTTTACTTTGTAATTCAAACCTATTAAGTTGTGCGTTGTAATTCTGTTTAACTTGGACTGGAGTTAGTGCAGTTGTATACAAACTAGTACACGCTATTTTCCCGTTCCATACACTTGTGCCTGCACTCCATGATAATGAACCAATGTAAAATACTGAACCATTTGGAGTTGTCAACCCGCTGCAAGTAGTTGTTCCGGTCATGTTACCATTTAGATAAAACGTAACAGTTGTGCCGTTCCATACTGCACAAACATGCTGCCAAGTATTTGCTACGGCTGTTGCTCCTGTAGCATTAAAATCATGAGTGCCTCCCGATCCGTAACCAATAGCACTCCACACTCCACTTTCTGCCCTAATCCCACGAGCAGTACCGCTTACGCCACCGCCAACACTCATTACATACGAATCAGTACTAACTTGATTTGGATACACCCATGCTGATATTGTAATCGTTGACGTTTGATGTTGCGTAAATGTACCACTTACTGCATAATCATTTGTGCCGTCAAACACTATTGCGCCGCCATTGGCTGATGAATAAGTCGGTCCGTTGGTCAATGTTGCATTGTTGCCAAGTCCTGACATATCTATCCAAGTAGTCCCTGAGCTATACCTAGCTCCGTCTAAATATGCCACTAATCCGTCAGTTACTATGTCGTCCCCAATTGGAGCGGTTTTCCATTTGTTAGATGCTTCATAATTCTCGAATGTATTTGCAACTGTATTAAAACGAGTTTGTCCTGTGGGCTGTGTGGTTGCGGTTGCTAGTGCGTATCTAATGATAACTATGCCAGATCCACCAGCGCCACCGCCAAGATTGGAATACTGAAATCCACCACCACCACCACCAGTTCCATTAACACCGCTGGCCGATGATCTTACGGCAGCGCCACCGGATACTGCTGTATACCCGCCTACACCACCACCCCCTATACCACCTAAACCATATGTAGCTGTTGCGGGAGAAAACAACCCAGTTCCTAACTGAGTTCCGCCACCGCCACCACCATACCAAGTAGGTGTTCCACTTATGTTGTAATTAACACCTGGCCCACCAAATCCACCGTTTATTGAATCAGGGCCGCCACCAGGACCACCTGCACCTCCACCACCACAAGTCGAGTAGTTTATTGGAGTTGATGCTCCGTCACCAAAGAACCCCCCTCCTTGATGTCCTTGTCCGGGAGTGCCAGCGCCACCAACAGTAAACGAGCTACCGTTGTCACTTGCGCCACCACCTGATCCGCCATTGTTTCTACTTGCGGCCGTGCTGCCTTGACTTAGGCCAGCGCCGCCACCAATAGCAGTCAATGTGGCAAATACACTATTACTACCTGGATTACCAGTATTGCTTACTTGTGTGGCCGCTGTTCCGCCTTGACCTACTGTAACAGTATAACTTGTAGACGGAGTAACTGGGAAAGCGGAGTTGTATATTACTCCACCAGCGCCTCCTCCACCACCGTGATAGCCGCCACCAGCACCGCCACCAGCAACTACCAATACTTCAATATTAGTTACGCCAGTTGGACAAGTCCAGCTTGTGCTTGTTGTAGTTGCACTTCCAGATAATGTAGTAACTGCCTGTGTTCCAGTGTTAGTCCACTGTACAATAACTGTACTAGACAAACTGGGCCTGTTGGCGTTGTTACCACTTGGCAGCGTCAAGCTACCGGTATCATTAACGGATAGGCTTGCTAACTGTGCCATATTATTTGTTACCTTTTAACTCATCAATTTCTGCTTTAAGTGTCTTAATAGCTTCTACCAAATATGCTGTTAACTTAGTGTACTGAATGCCTAATGGATTGCCATTTTCATCTTTACTGACCAAGTTTGGAATAACTTTGTTAACATCTTCAGCAATAAGTCCAATCTCGTCTTTGCGTGAACCGTCTCGACGATCATAACTTACACCACATAATTGTAGTACACTGTCAAGTGCATTAGTTAAAGGATTTACATTTTCTTTTAATGTAATACTTGAACTTTCTGTTAGTGCTGTTACAGTTAATGTACCAGTACTTGGTGTAAATGTTATACCACTGCTTGCTATAAATGCTGTTGTCAAACTGCCAGTAGTAGTTGAAGCAAATGTTGGATAGAATGTTGAAGAACTACTACTATTGCTAATAGTTGCGCCTGCTGCCGCCCAACTTAATGTACCACTGCCGTTAGTTACCAGTGCATACCCGTTTGTACCGTCAGCCGTTGGTAATGTATATGTTACACTACCCGCGGTTGCTGGCACTGTAAATGTTACTGCACCGCTACTTGATCCTTGAATTGCAATACTGCCTTTTACAGCAAATGCACCTGTACTTGGATTAAAGCTAAACTTTGAACTAGAAACACTAGCACTTGTTACAGTACCGCTAGTTGCTGTTGTAAACAATGGATAGAAAGTACTGTTAGTTGAACTGTCACTTACAGTAACGGCTGCATCCGCCCACTGCATTCCACTTGATGTTGTTTGTAGGAACTTACCGTTAGTACCAGCAGATCCATTAATTGTAATCTTGCTTGTTGAAGCAACATCTATGCTACCAGTAGTAGTTAGCGCACCAATTTTTAGATCACTATATGTAGCTGATGTAAAATCGACAGTAGTAGTTGGTTCAGGAATTACACCTTTGAACAATTTCCAAACACCGTCATTTGCGTCACGTACAAATCCAGTATGTTGATATCCACCATTTGTGAATGAACTAACAAAACCAATATCAACAACGTCGGCTGGATTATCGTCACCCATATAAATCAAGCTGTCTGCTACATTATAATTTGTTGTGTTGATAATTGTTTGCGTGCCGTTAACTGTCAAGTTTCCGTCTACGACTAAATTATTACCAATAGTAACATTGTGTGTAACACGCAGATCATTCTCAACAGTTAAATCGCTGTTAATTGTTACAGCTGGTGTAAATGTAATTCCAGAACTATCAGTAGAATCAAGAGTTGTTCCGTTAACACTAATAGCATCAATTATAACGCTGCCAGTACCACTTGGTGTAACAATAATGTCTTCGTTGCTGTTTTTTCCGATAATGTTATTTTGGAAGTAACGAATACTACCAGTATCTACTTCGCTAATATTAATAGTTGCCGGCGCCTCACTTGTACCAGTAACGCTTAATGCACCAAACTCGTCAGTGATAGTTAATGATCCCAGTGTAATAGAACCCGGACCCACGTACACGTGATTCCATCTATTACTTGGTGTGCCTAATGTCAGTATATTATCGTTAACAGGCACAACGTTAGTTGACACTACTTCAAAGTATCCACGCACTGCGGCTTCTGTCGGGACTGCTTCGTTTGAGTCGCCACTTAGTGTGTAATCACTTGAGAATTCGTTAACTAGTTCGCCTAATTGTGCTCCAATTGAGCCTAATCGTAAACTTGTAAGACCCGACAAGTCGAATGCCGATGCATTAAGTGTTGCTCGCCCAGTTGCTTGGTCTACACGGAAGTAGTCGCCAACACGGAAATTACCGTCTTGATCTGTACTTACGTAGAACACACGACCTGGGAATGATTCAATTACTTCATTTGCTTGACTTGCTGCCTGTAATGGAGCATTTGGATAGTTAGTGTCAGTTCTTCCACCAGTACCAATACTTAAGAAGTCATGACCTGTTAATCTGCTTTGACTGTAGTTATATCTAACTGTGACGGCAGCGTTGTTTGCGCTAGGATTTATTTTTTCATTAGCTAAAACAAGAATTAAAACACTAGTAATATTAGTCCAAGACCCGCCCACACTTTGGACGATGTAACTTGTTGCGTCTCCAGCAATTTGTAAACTTGCACCAGGTCTTGGTAAAGCATTGAAACCGTCAGCAACAAGCACAAATCCTTTTTGTCCAGCTACTCCGCCAGTTGCAATATCTGCTGTTATACCCTCGCCGTTGTCAATAGTGTCAGTATCTAAGAAAGTGCCACTTGTTGAACTATAATAAATTTTGCCTACAGCAGTTTGTACGTTAGTAATCTGACCTATAGCACCGCTTACTGAACCAGTTATGGTATCACCAACACTAAATTCGCCACCAGTTAATGTTAACTCGTCATATGTTATTTGCTCACCATACAATGCGCCAGTTAATGGCGTTTCATCTGCATCAAATCCGCGACTTATTACACCATATGTGCCATAACTGTTGTTACCTGATAAAGAACGAATCTTACCGCCACTAGTTGTGGCATATCCAAACCAGCAGTAATATGTAAAACAACTTACAATTTCTGCTTTGCCCTGACCAGCTACCCAATATCCAACACCATCACTATTAATAACAGTGTATGCGTGGAATACCATAGACTTATAACCAGTGGCATGTACGTCACCGTCTACAATAGCTCCAATGCCGCCGTCACTAAAACACGCACATTCTAAAATGTACGGTGACTTGTTTAAAATTGGACTATCTGGATCAAATGCAACATATACACCTGCAATGGTTGCTTCTTCAATATCTTCAGGGAATGATAAATTTGGTTGGAATCCGGTCATGCCACTAAAATACATTTTGTGTAGCATAGATCCGTCACCCAACATCCACATAGTGCCTTCACTGTAGTCACTTGCTAATGTTACTGTTTGGGATGATATAGTCTGACTTGAACATGATACTGTTAATGTAGTAAAACCAGTAGTGGGCGTATTTAATGCAATAGCAGTAATTGTTACTGTACCACTAATACTTGTACCAGTTACGACTGCCCCAACTTGCCACTCATTACCTGTTATCAGAGCGTCTTGAACTACAATAGTTGTTGACGTGGCTGCGCCTACAGTCGCTGTAACAGTTGCTCCAGTTACACTAATATCTATAGGGCGTACTTGTGTAGTTCTTTGACCATCACCATAAACTGAAACACCTGCAGGGACCTTAATAGGTAGTTGTTCGTAATATGTACCTGTCTTTACGAAGATAACAGCTGGTCCAACCACTGTTTCGCAAGCATGTTTAATTGTAGCAAATGCAAGATTTAAGTTAGTACCGTCATTAGCATCATTGCCATCTTGACTGACATAATAAACATTTTCAGCAGTAACTAGGTCGTCCCACGTTGGTATGCCATCTTTAACAAATAGCACTTGACCGTCATCACCAATTGGTAATTTTGTATCAACCATTGCCCCGCGATAAATCATGTCGCCTTGGGTATCAGTTGGACTGCCGTCTCCAGAGACCATTAAGTCCCATTTGTTGGCAGCGAGATCAGTAGCAAAACTGCCTGTTGAAGTGTGGTTTAGAATAGCAACATATGAGTTACCGTTATTTCTAACTACGTCATCTTTAACATAGTCGGTAGATGATGTCCATGCACCTTGCCACTTAAATTTAATTCTACCTAATCTAAAATCTGCCATTTTTTATTCCTAATTTATTTTGGTTCTGTATAGGTGTAGGGCTTGTTTGTTCTCACACAAAAATAGCCTTCGTCATCTATATAATAGAAAACATCTTTACTGCCGTTATACCACTGGTCATATCTGGTTGTATTCAACCCTTGACCAGTAGTGTCATTATAATCATCAATGTAATTTTCAAACATTGTAAAGAATGTTGTATCTGATGCTGCCAAATTGAGATCTGCATCTATAGTTTCCGTGCCTGTACCACTATACAATGCCTTAGTGTAAACTAGCATTCCGTCATCAACTGTTAATGCATGTAGAGCTGTGGGTAGTGTATATTGACTTCCACCACCACCTGTGCCTTCTGCTAAATTTCTTGCTAAACTGGGCATATTATCCAATCCTCATATAAGATATTTATCGTAATCAGTAAAGAGCGGTCCAGCTTACGCCATTGTAGAACACTGGATACGGTAATCCCAAGTTAGTTCCTTTAGGATCCCACCCTGCGGTAACACCGTTTGCCACGGCAAATGTTCCTACTGCTGGAGTTGGCGGTGGAGTTGATGATACTGCTAAAGTTAAATTATCAGTAGTTAAAGATGCTGTTGTAACATATCCTGTTAAGCCATCAATAATTCTAGTGCTGTTATCTGCAAATACTGAACCAACTAAGTCTCCTACATGTGTCCCACGTAGTATACCAGAAATGCTGTCTACCAAAACTGTACTATTATCAGCAAATACTGAACCAGTGACATCACCGTCCCATACTACTGGTTTATTTGCTAAATCATTCCAACTACCGCTGAACAAAGTAGGTTTGTTTAAAATTACAGCAAAGCCAGAACTTGCACCCCAATCTGCTTGTATATGATTTCCGGCTATTAACACATTGCCTTCAATGTCTGTAGAAACAGTTACAGTTCCGGACCCCAAAAACGCAATGTTTTCTCCGTTATTAATTAACTTTGTTGTACTGTCATTACCTGATACATAAAATTTAAATGCTTCAGGTATTACAGGTTTGTTAGATAGGTCAGTATAACTGCCCGTAGTTGCTACTGAAGCAAACGCGGGTTTGTCATTTACATCAGCCCAATCTACACTGGTCAAATACCCGCTGTCATTAGTAAATGTTGATATGTTTGACGGGATTGTTGGTATTGTTGGTTGATCAGTTAAGTCGTCGTAACTTCCGCTAGTTGCCACTGCGGCGAATATTGGTTTTTCTGCCAACTCAGTCCAGCTTGTTGCTACTGTAACAAATGTTAAGTTTCCACTACCATCAGTTGCTAACACTTGATTTAAAACACCGTCACTAACATCTAATTCTGTAATGCCAATAGTGTTAGCCTTGATTTGTGCGTTGGCAACTGTTCCTTCTAAATCACCACCGACTGTGGGATCTTGTGTAGGCAATGTAATAAACTCTAATTGCCCAATGCCATTTACGCTTAATACTTGTCCACTTGTGCCTGAAGCATTTAATTCTTGTGCTGTAATACTGCCAGCTGGCACCATAGCCGCAGTAACTGGGGTAAAATACCGTACAGTTATTTCTGAACCATCTGGAGGAGGATTAGTTGTGCTACCGTCTAAGTCAATAAATCGAATTCTATTGGGATAGCTTAGGTTGAAGTCTACTTCAGCAGTCAGCGTAACACCGTTCATTGTTACAATAACGTTTTTACTGTCGTCAACAGTGGCTGATAATTCAAATTCTACAGTGGTATCATCACCAGTAAAATACTCAACGTTAACAAATGGGTACGGACCCATGCTACCCCAGGTAACGCCATTGTAACCTTCAAATACATCAAGGTCAGTATTGTAACGAATTTCTCCGGGCTGGGGTGTAGAATTACGCTGGGCAGTGGTGCCCGTAGGAATGACGATGCCAGTATCGCCCTGAAATACTAGATTCTGCTTTATTTGCCCACTACCAGCACGGGTTTTGCTCATACACTATCCTTTAGATAGTGTATTTATTCTATGCTAGGTTAACAGCTTAGGCAATAATTACAATTCTTCCATCAGAAGTTGTTATAGAACCGCCAGCACTTGGAGCAATTCCACCGTATCCTGACGCACCATCATAGTAAGCACTCGATGTATTTGCAGGCGTTCTTCCAGAACCACTATAACCAGTGCAACTATAAGGAACAGTGTTGGATCCTCCTAGACCAGGATCGCCGTTACCTGCGTTAGCTGAAGAGCCAGAGCCACCACCGCCACCACCGCCGCCGCCACCAGTTCCAGGATAACCAGCATAAGTGCCAGCTCCAGAAGTAAATGTGCCTGAACTACCTCGGCCAGTACCGCCAGTTCCTGCTCCAGCACCACCAGCACCACCATTTGCTGATGGATTTGATCCCGTGTAACCAGCTCCAGCTGCACCGCCGCCACCTGCGGCAACTAATAATGTAGTTACAGTCGAAGCACGTAGAATTGAACTTGCTCCACCGCCCGAACCTGCTGTACCAGCGTTAGATCCTGCTCCATCGCCAATACCGTTTACACCACCACCACCGTAAATGCTGGCAGCTAACACTGTACTTGTGTTTCCACCGTTTAGCACACCGCCCGATAATGCGTCAACACCTTGTCCAACTTTAATTGTTAAAGTTTCGCCTGGAATAACATCTAAGAACCCTTCTACAGATCCAGCTCCACCGCCGCTACCAGTTAATGCTCCAGCAGTAGAGGGTGTTCCTGCCGATCCGCCTGCACCCCAAGCTGCCACTCTAATTCTACTTACACCTGCTGGCACTACATAACTTTGATCTGCACCAGTATAGCCAAATACTGAAACTGCTGGACTACGTCTAGACACTGCTGGCGATTCTGCGTTAGCGCCTTTGAATGGATTTTCAGCAAAGGCAGCAAATATATGAGTAACCCCGCTAGCATTTACTCTTCCGTTGGACCTTAACTTAAATCCGTTAGATACAACATCAAATAATTCAGATGTATTGCCATTTTCTTCCGATGTTGCGCTGTTTGCAAAGATACTGCGTTCACCTACTGTACTATTGTAAGGGTCACGAGCAGTGTCTATCATTACCCACTGACTTGTACTAGATACGGCTTTAATTAAAATAAATCTAGGTTTAAATCCACAATGAATAAATGGGCCATCACTAGATCCGTTTGCAGTATATTTGCCAAACTTACTAAATCCTGGAATTTCGTTCCAAAAGTATCCAACGTAATTTGTTGCTGAACCATTAATATTTGCCAGGCCGTTTGCACCTTGCACAGCAGTAATAGTAGTTGCACCAACTGTTGCTGTTCCAAAAGAGAATACTGCTTCTGCGTCAGTTGCATTTAACGTTAATCCATAAGTTGATCCTGATAATCCCGTATGCCATGCATACCAGTTAGCTACTGAATTACGTGATTTAATTATGAACATGGACGGTGCAGAAGTTAATCCGTGACCAATAGTAGCACCGTTAGTATTATTTCCAGACCAAGTAGCAACACTAAATCCACTAGTAGTGTTAGCACTAACTGAACTAGTAATAGAGCCAGAAGTATTACTTACTGGGGCTCCGCCGGCCTTCCAACCCCATACTACATGTGAATTTCCTATCAAATTCATTCCGCCACCGTAGGGTTCTGATGAATAAGTAAATCCGTTAGAAGTAAATGATACGTTATCAGCGCCTTCTATACTTGTGGCATTTGAGTATAGACTTGGACTACTAGTCGCACCACGTACTCGATCAAATAATCGATGGAACCCTGAACTATTTCTATCTTTAACCCAGATCAAATCTGGTTGGAAATTAAATCCTCCAACTGTTAATGGATATGATCCAGTGCCAGTGTAAGTTACTGCATCAAAATATTGATTGGGCGTCAATGCCGCGGCATTAGTTGCTTTTGATAACGATTTAGTGTTTAGTGTATTGAATCCTACAGGCGCGGCATATATAAACGGAGTTTGTCCGAAGTTTGCAGTAATTTGTTTTACCCCAGAAACATTGTCCCAATGAAACATTGGTGTAATTTTAGTATTTGCTGTCCAAGATGCTACTGGACTTGTACCTGTTGCTGGTGCGCCTTGTATCCACACACCGTTCTTTGCATACCAAATATATCCAGCATCCGCGTCCACTGCTACACTGATCACGTCGCCGTCAGTGTATGTCGGTATTCCGCTTATTGTAAAACTTCCTGTACTATTAGTTCCAGTTCCGTTGCCTCGATAGTTCACACGATACTGATCATTTAACCATATACCTGTCATCGGTGCACCAGTACTAATGATACTATTCATTTTTACTTCCCAATACCACTTACCGGTAGTTGCAGAAATAGTGCCAAAGGTTGTTGATCCAGTACTGCCTGTACTTGTGTATGTTAAATTGCCATTTGAAAATGCTCTAGTATCTAATAGTGTTATGTCAACTGGTGGTGCTATGTTATTCCAAGTACAATAGTTACCAATGACTTCACCACCAGATTGCATGTCATGCCCATAATTAGTTGGGCTGTCAACTACGCTGTCTTCTGTAAATCCAACTTCAGAGGCTGTTGTATAACGAACTATAACAATACCAGAACCGCCAGCACCTGATGAACCAACATAGATGCCGCCACCGCCTGATCCAGTGTTAGTTGCTCCAGCAGTTACAGTACCAGATCCTCCTGATCCTGCTCCCCCGTTGCCGCCAACTCCAGATCCTCCAAGTGCGCCAGGTAAACTATTACCGCTTGCGCCACCGCCGCCGGCATAAAATTGAGATGTGCCGCTAATTCTAAACTGTAATCCGGCTCCCCCAGCTCCTGGAGCAGAACCTGATCCATTTCCACCAAGGGCGCCTGCACCGCCGCCACCTGATGCCACACCGGTTGCTGATGTGTTCCCGCCAGCAAATCCTTGACCAGCGGTACCAGCACCGCCGTACCCTCGTGCATCAGGCACTGCATACTCGCCAGATCCGCCTCCAGATCCACCAGCTACACCAGCAAAACCATTTGATCCACCGCCGCCTCCGCCAATTGCAGTTAATGATCCAAATATGCTATTTGATCCATTGTTGCCAGTCCCTGTACCGTTCTTTGCGGCGCCGCCAGCACCTACTGTTACAGTATATGTTTGTCCGGGAGTGACAGGGTATGCACTATTGTATATTAATCCACCAGCACCACCACCGCCGGCACCACCTCCATTTCCGCCCATGCCGCTACCGCCGCCTGCCACTACAAGTACTTCAACTTGTGTAACATCTGTAGGAGCTGTCCAGCTGGTCGTACCAGTTGTAGTAAATGAGCGTGCTACGCCAGCATTTATTCCACGTGTAACAAATGAGTTGCCACCCGTTTCTGGTAACGCTCTTAAGGGAGGAGTAAAATTTGATTGGTATCGTGAAACACCTCTGGTAACTCGTAAATCATCTATGGTTCCATTTGCGTATGTATTGTCTCTTTCATTATATCCAATTCTAATTTCACTAGATGTATTGCCGACTACTTCAGTTGAAGGTATTGAGGCAGTTCCAACCATAGTACCATCAATAAACATATATAATTTTGAGTAACTTCTACTAACAGCAACATGATGCCAAGCACCGTCATTGGGACGAATTGATGAGTTAATATTTTGTTCAGTGTTTACTAACGAACTGCTATAGGTAAATTGTAAAGTTGCAGAACCGCCAGTAACTTTTAAACCCCAAGCTCCTGCAGGAGGGCTTCCGGTGAATCCTTGACTAATAATCGAAGTATAGTTACTTTGACTGCCGTTAGCTCTCCACCAAAACTCAACGGTAAAGTCCGCAATTCCAAAGTTTGTATTTCCTAAGACACCAGGGTAAGTAAAATAATTACTTGAGCTAACTGCTAATGCTCCACTACCATACTTGCTAGAACTAGTAATAGTTGAATTGCCAACAGTTATAATGTTGTTTGCGCCTGCACTATCAACCACAGCGGCATTGGCAAAGTTTAATAGTAAGGTCGGCGCTGTTGAAAAGTTTGCCGGAGTTGGGGTATATGCAGTTGGAGCAGACCCGGCTTCTAATTGTGGCCAACATAAGAACACCCCAGATACGCCGTCACCAGTTGCTGACGGCAATCTAGCGTCAGTTAAACTATTTGCAATGGCCATAACGTATCTACCAGCGCCAGTAGCTATGGACACACTAGAGATGGCGCATCTAAACCACCCGTTACCAATACTGGTAATAGATGCTGTGCCGCCTAATGCATTTGCACCTTGAATAGAGTATGTACCATTAATAAGGTCATAGTTGACCCAAAAATCATTGCTGTTTGCGAATCCAGATGAGGCTGCAAGTTGAAAGAATTTCCTTTCTCCAGCTTTTACATATACAGAATGAACGTATGTTGTACCTAATGTGACCGTTGAATCTTGTAATATAAACCTACCGCCAGTTGCTGTGGATTCTATTAATTTTATACCTGTTAACGTCGTATCAAGTGCCGGAGCCAATATTGCAGTTGCCCCACTTAATGTTGATGCATTATCTAGTAGATAATCACTGAACGGTAACAAATTATTTGTTAGTGTACTAAATGGTCGATTTGTTGGTGTAAAGGCTGCGGTATAGACTGCTGCTCTAACTACTCTAAAACTCGACATATGCCCTTTAAAATATTCTCCAGGGCCAGTAGTCCAAATTGATCCAATATATAGGCCACCATTAAATCCAGAAGGCATTGTTGTAGTTGATCCTGCAGATTTACCATTATGATATAATGTAATAGTAGATCCGTTACGTACTAATGCAACATGATTCCAAGTATTCGCTACCAGATTGTTGCTGGCAGTATTGCTATTAATTGCTGGAACACCAAGCCACCCTACACCATCGCCGATATAAACGTGCGTGTCGCCAATGCCAGTTCTATTTAAACTAATGCCTATAGTAGCATGTGGCTGGAAGTTTACTAGCGTCTGCATAGAAGTAGAAAAATCTAAATAAACCCAAGCTTCTATAGTAAAACTTATGCCGGTCAAGTTTAATGTGCTACTAGTTGTATTTAAATAATCAGTAGATCCATTAAAATAAACACTTGCGCCGTGTACAGCAGGGTTATAAGAAGTGTTAGTTGGTTTAGGAAACGGGCTAAAACTTCCTTGGGTAGCAGTGCCAGAACGTGTAATGGCTAAGTTATTAGAACTGCTGTCTGCAAATGTATTATTCTGTCCGCCAACAGGACCGTTACCAGTTAAATGTAAGGATACACTACCACGATAAGGATCTTGATCCGCATCATAAGTAGTTGACCCTGTATTGTTAGCATCATATCCTAGTGTTTGACTAGTTAATGTATTATCAAAAGGCAAATAAAATCCGTTAGTGCCGTATGATCCAGTATATGGTTTTGGTATCCAGGTACCTGTACTAGTAGTAGTGCCGAACAATGAAGGATCTAAGGCTGCACCATCAATAAAATTATACTCTGCTAATTGTCCGTCAAAAGTTTTACTGCTTAGTATTGTATCGTTATTAGCACTAACACCTACGGTCATTAATCCGCCAGGTTTATTTACTGGGGTTGCATAGTTTAGTGATGGAAACCCGCCATCGGCAGTATTCCAACCATTGCTATTGACAAAGTCAGTTATCTGTACACCATTGACCCATATTTTTATTCTATTAAACGCAACAGTTTGTGAAGTGTCAACTGCAATTACTAGATGATACCATGCACTTGGATCTCTAAAAACAGGAACTGTACTAATGCTGAATGTACCACCAAGTGCCGGACCCCAATCATAAAGTTGAATACTTTCATTTGATGTATTTGTTGCAATATGCAGTGAAGCATATGATGTGCCCCAGTTAGCACTTAAAAATCCTAAATCATCAACACCAGATCTTGTTCCTTTTTTGAACCATGTACTAAGTGTAAATTTTCGTTGGTCGCCTCCGTGTGCGCTATAACGATACAATCCAGTGCCGCCACCACTTATCCATTTAAATTTTAAACTTTTTGATACAGGTTGCAGTAAGTCAGGCTGTGGCCAAGCATTAGCACGATGCGCTTGCAGTGCTTCATCTAAAGTCCAGATACCACTAGCATCCTTTAATGTAGGTTGCTTGGATGTACCTTTTACTATTCTACCTGGTTTATTATTTCTTGATCCCATTTACATTCTCAATTTTTATACTGTATTTAACTGCCGTACCAACGGATGATTACGATTCCAGAGCCGCCGTGTGCGGCTGGGTCTCCGCCATTTCCACGTCCGCCTCCGCCGCCACCTGTGTTTATCAATCCAGGAGTTGGATTACTTGATGTTCCTGTTCCGCCTTTTCCGCCGCCGCCTGCGCCGCCTACAGCGCCAGCTACTAGGTCACTAGATCCCCCAGAGCCTCCGCCTCCGCCAGCATAGGTAGTACTTGTTCCGCTAATAGAGTATGTCAAACCTGCTCCACCAGCTCCTGCAATACCACTGCCGCCGTTAACTCCGGCACTGCCTGCTCCACCTCCGCCACCATTTGCTTGATTTCCAGTATTTGTGCCAGTGCCGCCAGCATTTCCTTGTCCATATGTGCCAATTGATGAGACAGATGTAAAGTTTCCGCTTTGTCCGCCGCCGCTACCCCCGTTAGTTGGTCCAACAGAATTTCCACCGCCTGAACCACCGCCTAAAGCAATTAGGTTAGCAAAACTACTATTCTGTCCAGTGTAACCTGCTCGTGAGTTATATACGCCTCCGTCGCCACCTTGACCAACAACAACAGGATAAGTTACACCTGGTGTTACTGGGGTGCTGTTACTGTATATTAAACCACCAGCTCCGCCGCCACCACCACCAGGAGGTCCACCTCCGCCACCACCTGCTACTATTAATGCTTGTACACTAGTAACACCTGAAGGACAAGTCCACGATCCGCTATCTAAGAATGTAGCAACTTGCGGAACACGATAACGAAGTATAACTACACCACTGCCGCCTGATCCGCCACTTAAATAATTTGCCCCATAGCTGCCGCCAGCTCCGCCGCCACCTGTATTTGAAGAGCCGCTTTGTCCAGCACCGTTGCCAACAGCATTGCCGCCGCCACCAATGCCACCTCGACCTGATATTCTAATAGCAGTGTCTGATGTATTAATTGATCCGCCGCCGCCACCGCCAAAATATTCTAAATTTCCAGTAATATTAAATGGTAATCCAGGGCCACCGTCGCCGGCTCTCACTGATGAAGAAGCACTGTCTTGAAATCCTATTTTTCCAGCGCCACCAGCTCCGCCGCCGCCTGATCCAGGATAGTATGGTGATCCAAATCCAGAGTCTGCACCGCCCGCAAAGCCCTGACCTGATACCCCAGTGCCAGTACCGCCTGCACCAGAACCACCATTTGCATTAGCTCCTAAAGATGCTCTATCTGCTCCACTGGCACCGCCGCCAAATGCTGATAGAGTTGTTGAGCGCACACTGATAAAACTAATATCTGTTATCTGTCCAGTGCCATTTCCAACTTGTAGATTTATCCATGTAGTAGTTGAAGTTGCTGTAAAAATTTGACTATAAAACCCTGCACCAGTAGCTCCGTTATCTAAACTATCTCTAGTTCGATCTGTCCATGCCTTATCATCCACTTCTGATCCAACTTGTGTTGTGCCGATACGTATTCTAAGAAGGCGGGCTACGTCAGATGTTACTTTTATTGTTAGTAAATAGGTTGTTCCAATTACAGTAGTAATACTTTGACTAGCTGTGCCGTTTACGCTAAGATTTGGTGTAATTCTAAGTGTACCTGTTTGAGGTACTGATAATGTTGCCGTTGTAGCTGACCAACCTGATGTATTCGTAAACCCACTACCATTTGTAATAAGTTCTACACCAGTTCCGATTCCGCTACCAAATCCAGGCGCTCCTGCTACATTTGTCGAGACAAATATTCCGCCTAAGCCACCTGCTCCTACACCAATTGTGTATGTTTGTCCGGGTGTTACTGATAGTGCTGAATTATAAACAACACCTCCAGCACCTGCGCCGTGCGTACCTGCGCCAGATCCTGCGCCACCACCGCCAGCGACTACTAGTGCTTCAACTTGTGTAACTCCCACAGGAGCAGTCCATGTGTTACTAGTAGTAAACTTTTGTGATACTATCGCGGCATTTGATATTGATGAAATTTGTTTAGGTGTTCGTTTATATTTTATAATAACAATACCTGATCCACCTGCACCACCAGTTGCACCCCCACCCCCACCGCCACCAGTATTAGCGGTACCTGCTGTTGCTGTAGAATTACTTCCTGCGCCACCGCCGCCAATTCCGCCCGCGGCCGATGATGCTGATCCTTGAGTTCCACCACCACCACCACCTGCGTAAGCAGTAAGTGTGCCACTAATCCTAAATCTTAAACCGTTACCTCCTGCACCACAAATATTTGATTGAGCATCACCGCCTGGGCCACTTGCACCACCGCCACCGCCTGTTGGGTAAGCTGCTCCAAATAAATTATGATAACCAGTTCCACCAGAGAAACCTTGCCCAGTAGTTCCTGCACCAGGACGCCCCGATGCTGGGGTTCCACCAGATCCACCTATAGATCCGCCACCGCCGCTGCCGCCTAATAATCCGTCCTGTGTGACGCCACCAGATTCCCCATGAAATCCGCCGCCACCACCTCCAAAGGCAATTAACTTGTCAAATTGGCTATTAGATCCGCGTTGACCTTTGCCACTGCCGCTTGTGCCACCAGCACCGACTGTAATTGAATATGCATTACCTGGAACTACTAGATAATCAGTGTTGTAAAGTAACCCACCAGCACCACCACCACCGCCATATTGACTGCCACCGCCGCCGCCTCCAGCTACTACAAGTACTTCTACACTGTTAACATCTAAAGGTGCAACCCAACTTGTTGAGCCTGTTGTGGTAAAACTTGTAACTGTAAATTGATCGTCAATAGCTGTACTATTTTGTACGTCTTCTAAACCGTAAATACCTTTTAAAGAAGTTCCTACTACATCTGCGGCACGTGTAACAGACACAGTGGTTGTTGGTATATAACTAGTTGCAGTCAATCTTTCTTCTAATTGTGCGCCCCACAAATAGATACCATTAGTTGAACTGGCAGTTATTGTTCCAGTATTATCAGAATCAGTTATTGCTGTTAGTAGTCGAACTACACCGGCACTGACATATGTAACTTGGCAACGATACCACCCATTTCCTACAGAATCTATCCTACCGTTTAACGATCCAGATCCAACAGTTCCAATTACACCAGTACTGAGATTAAACCAAGCTCCGCGAGTAAGTGAATTATCGTCTCCTAAAAACAACCAATTTTTTCCAGCAGCTTTAGCAAATATAGAAACAGTAAATGTGTATCCGGTAATTTTTGTGCCAGTACCAGTCGGGTTTTGTTGATAGCGAATTTGCCAACTACCACTACTTGCCGGGTACACTAGGTCAGCAGTAGTTGTTCCGTCAGGAGCAACTGCTTGATTTGGGGAATTTGAATTATTGTTGGTCCAAACAGCGTTACTTATATCTTCACTATAAGTTAAAAAATTTGTACTTGCTGGTTCAATTAATAAAGTAGGAGTTCTCCAACTAGTACCGTCGTAGGTATAATTTAGACGGGGTTGATTTGCCGGTGCCGTGACTAATGTACCTGAACTATTAAAATAAGTTCCGGTGCTTGCTCTGCTGACAAATGGGGTATTAGCTTGTGGTTTGCTACTAAGAACACCACCAATGAAACGGTTTGCCATGAAGCCGCTCCTTAACTAATGTCTTCGTAGCTGACTGTAACTTTGAGTTTGCTTGCTGTACCTGCTGTGCCAGTAATACTAGTATTTTCTTCTAAGTAAATGCTAGTACTTTTATCTAATGCAATTAATGTAGCATTAGCTGGAACGCTAACTGTACTAACCATTTCAACGTTAGTGCCTGCGCCGGCTGCGGCAGTGTTATAACTTAGTGTAAAGTTAACTGCATTTGTGCCATCAGTATTTGCTACGATGATGTTATTAACTTTTAGTACTTTGCCACTGCTGGCTGCATTACTTAGTAATGACGTTGAGCTAGTTGATGTCAAACTTACGTAAGTTGTCTTACCTAAAATTTGAGATACTGCAACAATATTTGGAGCTGCCATGTTATATTCCTTTTATTCTCTATATTTAACCAAAGACCATTGCCATGGCAATAGCTTTACCTGTACTTGCTACTCTTGCACCGCTGTCGTATACAGCACCTGCATAAATGCTTCCAGCAACACCAACGCCACCTGCTACAGTTAATGCACCAGTAGTTGTTGAACTACTTGCAGTGTTAAACGCAACGGCAACTTTACCAGCGGCCGCACTACCCATTGTAATTGTACCAGTAGTAGTATCTGCAAATACATTAACTTGCCCACTTGTCACGCTTGACCGTAAATTAACTGTGCCGCCTGTTGTGCCAGCAATAATCAAACTGTTGCCAGTATTTGAACTACCTAATGTTAAGGTAGTAGCACTGCCTGTTGCACCAATATTAACTGCTGTGGCTGCTCCACCAAAGTTAATTGTAGTAGCAGTTGTGTTTAATAACGGGAAAGTTGATGAGTTAGTGGTTATGCCACTGCCAGTGTTTACTGCCATTGCGGCAGTAGTTGTTAGACCAACTGCTGATAATGTGCTTGTGAACACACCTTCATGTGCTGACAATCCATTAATTTTTAAATTAGCATAAGTCGCTTGGGCAAAATTAACAGTTAGTTCTGGCTCATCTTCAACACTTTCAAATAGTTTCCAAACACCGTCTGTTGCATCACGCACAAATCCTGTATGTTGGTATCCACTATTTGTGAATGAGCTAACAAAACCAATGTCAACAGTATCGGCAGGGTTGTCATCACCCATATAGATCAAACTGTCTGTTACATTATAATTGGTTGTGTTAATTGTAGTTTGTGTGCCGTTAACAGTTAAGTTGCCGTCAACAATTAAATTATTACTGATAATTGCATCGTGTGTAACTCGTAGGTCATTTTCAACAGTTAAGTCACTGCTAATAGTCACTGCTGGAGTGAATGTAATTCCTGAACTGTCAGTAGAGTCAATAGTTGTACCGTTGATACTGACTGCATCTAGTACTACACTGCCAGTACCGCTTGGACTAACAACAATATCTTCGTTACTGTTTGTGCCAATAATGTTATTTTGGAAGTAACGAATGTTGCCAGTATCAAGTTCGCTAATACTGATTGAAGCCGGTGCGGCACCTTCGCCTACAATACTTAATGCACCTAAGTCATCAGTAATAGTCAATGTTCCAATAGTAACTGAACCTGGACCCACGTACACGTGATTCCAACGATTTTCAGGAGTACCTAGAGTTAATACATTGTCATTAACTGGAACAACGTTGGTTGCAACGTTTGTGAAATATCTGCGTACTGCGGCTTCTGTTGGTACTGCTTCATTACTGTTGCCGCTTAGTGTATAATCACTTGAGAATTCGTTAACTAGTTCACCTAGTTGTGCGCCAATCGATCCCAATCGTAAACTTGTAAGACCCGACAAGTCGAATGCACTAGCATTCAAAGTAGCACGACCAGTTGCTTGATCAACACGGAAGTAATCACCAACACGGAAATTACCATCTTGGTCTGTACTTACGTAGAATACACGTCCTGGGAACGATTCAATTACTTCGTTTGCCTGACTTGAATCCTGTGTAGGAGTGCCAGGGTAGTTTGTTGTAGTCTTATTACCAGTACCGATACTTAAGAAATCGTGTCCAGTTAATCGTGCATTACTGTATTGATATCGCACAGTGACTACAGCATTATTGGCACTGGCTGTTGCTTTTTCATTAGCTAAAACAATAGTTAAAATACTGCCGCTGTTAACATACGTGCCGCTGACACTTTGAATAATGTAACTGCCGCTGTCGCCTGCAATTTGTAAACTGCCGCCTGGTTGAGGTTCTGCACTAAATCCGTCTATTACTAATACAAATCCTTTTTGTCCAGTAACACCACCAACTGCAACATTGGCTGTTACGCCTTCACCGTTGTCCAATGTGTCGCTGGTTAAAAATGTACCGCTCACACTTGTATAATAAATTTTGTTAACTGCTGTTTGTACGTTGGTAATAGTACCAATCGCGCCACTTGCTGATCCAGTAATAGTGTCACCGACAGTAAACTCGCCACCGTCTAGTGTTAACGGATTATAAACTAGTTGTTCGCCATATAGCGCACCAGTTAGTGGAGTTTCTGCTGAATCAAATCCGCGACTAACAACTCCGTATGTTCCATAACTGTTATTGCCTGATAAAGAACGAATCTTACCACCGTCTGTTGTAGTGTAACCCATCCAGCAATAGTATGTAAAGCAACTTACGATCTCAGCTTTACCTTGACCGTTGACCCAGTAACCAATACCATCACTACAAATAACAGTGTATCCATGGAATACCATAGACTTGATGCCAGCGGCATGTATATCGCCGTCAACTACTGCTCCAATTGCGCCTGCTTCACTGAATGCCGCACATTCTAAAACATATGGCGATTTATTAATAATTGGGTTTGCAGGATCTAACGCAACAAACACGCCCTTGATTGTTGCTTGAGTAACATCTTCTGGGTAAGTAAGATTTGGTTCAAATCCTGCCATGTCACGGAAGTACATTTTGTTTAATGTAGCACCGTCATTTAATAACCACATAGTACCTTCACTATAATCGCTAGTGATGGTACAGATTTCTGAAGCAACTGTTTGAGCTGAGAATGAAACTGTTAATGTTGTAAATCCAACTGTTGGTGTGTCTACTCCAACTGCTGTTACTGTTACTGTTCCTGTAATGTCAGTACCTGTAATAGTACAACCAACTTGGAACTGTCCTCCAGTTATATCACCGTCAGCAAGTTCAATAGTTGTAGATGTAGATAATATACTAACTTGTGGCGCAACGTTTGCGCTGACTGCTGATACATTTAGTGGAGCAACTCCTGTTGTTCTTTGTCCGTCACCAACAACAGTAATATTTGCACCCACTGTAATTGGTAATTGTTCGTAGTATAAGCCGCCCTTAACATAAATTGTTGCTGGTCCAGTTACAGTATCGCAAGCATATCTAATACTTTTAAATGCTTGGTTTAAACTTGTACCGTCATTGTCATCATTACCATCTGCTTTAACATAATAAATGCTTTGTGCTGTTGTTAAACCTAACCATTGTGGTAGACCGTCTTTAACAATAAGTGCTTCGCCTTCTGCACCAATTGGCAATCTTTCGTTTTCAGCAACTCCGCGATACATGATATCGCCTTCAGTCGTTAATGGGGTTGCACCCTCAATCATTAACTCCCATTTGGCAGCATCAGTAGAGAAAGCGCCTGCGCTAGTGTGATTAGTAATACACACATAACTGCTTCCGCCGTAGCCAACTACGTCATCTTTGATGTAGGCCGTAGCTGAAGCCCATGGTCCTTGCCATTTAAATTTTAATCTACCTAGTACTATTTCTGCCATGGTATTATGTCCTTAATCCCCGTATTCTTATATTTAGTTTGGCCCATTATGGGTGTAAGCTTCGTTCAATCTTACTACTAAAAATCCGTCTGCATTGATGTAAATATTCATTTTTTCAATGTCTATTAACCATTGATTATATGTTTCACCATCAGCAGGCACCTCAAAGTTCGCGGTGTCATCAGTAACACTACCGTCTGTTAGGTTAACTGTAGCCCCAGGCGTGTTTAGTTTTACATGGTTGTAGTAAAGTAAGCCATCGTCATCTCTGCGTAGGCCGTGAAAGGTTTCGCCTCCATAGCCGGAAGCGCCACCACTTGAAATTCTGCGGATTTCTGCCATTTTAAGTCTCCGCAGTATTTATCGAATTTTAAGTTTAAAAGATTATTGGGTTAATCTATATCTGCCAACTGCTCTTGAATAGAGATATGGGACTGCGGCCAGTGACCTTTTGGACAATCACTGGCGCTTAACTTACATTTAACTACCATGATACAGGCACATTCAAGACACATTTTGAATGTATTATCAAAACTGGTGCAAGTTTTACAAATATTATATCTGTTTGCGTAATCTTGTTTTGTAACAAACATTAATTATTAGCGTTTTCAGACAACCATTTGTTAGCAGATTCCTCGTCAGCACGTAATTGATCCATTACTTCTTCCCAAGTAGGTGCTTCTGAGCCATGCGGGCATGTCCATTGTGTAAAACGTGTACCTTCTAATTGAAAGTTTGCATCAGGACGTAGTTTTTTAATAGCAACATCTACACCCCAAAGCAATTCATACGGTAATTGTATTGTCATACTGTTCTCCTTTGGTTTATTTATAGCCACTAGATAGTGATGTTAAAATTAGTATTTTAGTATCACACATCCCAAGCCGCCATTGCCTCCAGGAAAATACGCACTACAATATCCGCCACCACCGCCACCGCCACCAAGTCCGTTTACACCGTTTTCTCCATTATTATGGCTTCCTTTTCCACCGCCACCAAGGCCACCAAAACCGGCCATTCCGTTAGCAGTCCCGCTGTCTCCTTGAAAACTACCACCACCGCCACCACCGTACCATTCTGTTCGACCTGTGATAGTGTAAGCAATACCATTGCCGCCGCTGCCAGCTTTGGTGGTTAATCCGCGGCCACCGACACTGCCAGCGCCACCACCACCACCAGCTGCATAAGGTGCGGCACCATACGAAGTACCGCCTGCGTTTCCTTGGCCGCTTGTACCACTGCCTCCTGTAGCTGTTACTGCTCCACCGAATGATCCAGCACCTCCTCCTGAACCGCCCGTTAGTCCTGTTCCAGTGTTATTTCCAATTCCACCGCCACCGCCAATCGCAGTCAGCCCAGCAAAAGTAGTGTTTCCACCAGTAGTTCCATTTCCGCCCCCAGAGCCGCCTGCGCCACCGCCAGAATCTAGCCAGTTTGATATTCCAACACCTGTGCCAATTTCAATAGGATATGCCATTCCAGGTGTAACTGATAGGGCGGAGTTGTAAATAACGCCACCACCACCACCACCGCCTCCACATGATCCGCCACCGCCGCCGCTGCCAACTATCAATGCCTGTACAGTAGTTACATTAGGCGGACATACCCACACGCTATTTGAATAAAATACATCACATGATGTTTGTGCTCGATATCTAACTATAACAATTCCTGATCCACCTGCGCCAGAAAAAGACTGTGCGACATTATTGTCAGGTACAGCCGGGCCGCCACCACCACCGCCACCAGTATTAGGAGTACCGTCTTGACCTCCCGCATCATAACCAGAAAGTCTAGCACATCCGCCATGACCGCCACCGCCCTTGCCGGCTCGTCCACCAAATGCTCCACCATTATCGTAGCCGCCACCGCCACCGCCGCCGCCGGCGTAAATTACCGGGACGCCAGTAATACTACAAACTAATCCGTTTCCGCCAGCGCCTGAAAATGACCCTGCGCTGTTTCCTGTTGCATTACCGCCAACCTCGCTGGCGCCACCACCTCCGCCAGAAGTATATGAGCCACCAGCAACGCCAGTACCGCCTCTATTACCTTGACCGCTTATTCCTGAACCAGCAAATGGGCCTTGTGATCCGTAACTTGCGCCGCCGCCCGATCCTCCATTTTTTCCATTACCTACTGGCTCGTTGCCGCCACCGCCACCGCCCATTGCTACAATAGAGCCAAATTGGCTAGGAGCTCCACTCAATCCTGCGGCTGCTCCGGTAGCCCTTGCTCCGCCAGCTCCAACTTTTACAACGTAGGCAGTCCCTGCAACAACCGGATAAGCAGGATTATATACCATGCCACCAGCCCCGCCTCCTCCGCCATAGCGGCAAGCTCCAGACCCGCCTCCTCCCACTGTCAATACTTCAACTACTCCAGTAAACTTTGGCACAAATACAGCTGACCCACTTTTAAAATAGTGTGTTTTAAACCCGCCTGCGGCAGCAATTTCTCCACCAGTTGCATCATTATACTGAATATCTTTTAATGTTGGCCCTAATGACTCGTGTACTTCTATTGATCGAACATCTGTATTATATCTAGTTTTTCCTAAATTGGTGTTTACATGATAGCTAACAATTACAATCCCAGATCCCCCAGCACCACCGTCAGCACCACCATCACTTCCACCGCCGCCACCGCCTGTATTAGCTGTTCCAGGATTACTACCACTTGCGGCCGACAAACCTGCTCCGCCACCGCCTAGTCCGCCTTGACCATTACGAACAAAGTTAGAAGATCCCCCACCACCACCAGCATAATATGTCGCAGTACCGCTAATAGAAAACTGTAGACCTACACCGCCATCGCCTGCAAATATACCTGATCCATCTCTACCAACTCCGCCTGCACCACCGCCACCGCCAGCTCCGTATCCAGATGCGGCATCACTGCCTGTGCCGCCACGATGGCCTTGATTTAATTGTCCTTGTCCAGAACGTGTGTTTGGAGAATTACGAGATCCGCCGGCACCCGAGCCGCCGTTTGATCCCCCGGGACCTGTTGGAAATCCAACAGATTGACCACTAGATCCGCCTCCGCCTAATGCTATTAATGTATCAAATGCCGAGTTACTACCATTTGCGCCCACAGCTGATGTACTGGTATTTGTTGAGGCTCCGGCGCCAACAGTTACCGTCATTAAAGAGCCTGGTGTTACTGGGTAAGCAGGATTATAAATCAATCCTCCTGCACCACCTCCACCACCAACACTTTTGCCGCCAGCTCCGCCACCACCAACAACTAGTACCGCCACTGCGGTGACGTTTGTAGGAACCGTCCATGAAGTTGTTCCAACTGTAGTAAATGATACTACAGTTCTAGCACTTGTAGACTGTGCTGTTGTTCCTCTAGGTAACGCTACATATCCAGTATCATCAACTGTCGTGTTTTTAAATGAACTTGTCATATTTGTTAATACCCTTGTACTGAAATAAATGTTAGTGGCGAACCTTCTGAATCTGAAGCTTCTCCTATTCCACAAATAACTTTGTCGCCTGATGCGCAGGTAGTCGAAGTATTTGTGTTAAAATTTGTCCATCCGCTATCTGGTCCTACTGTAGAATACTGTAGTGTTAGTGTATTTCCGCTTCGCTGCCATTTGAACCAATAATTAATATTTGAGTTACCGCCTGCTATTAGTGGTGCCGCGTATTGTCCAAAATATGTAGCACTATATCCGCTAGGGAAACCAGAAGTAGCTAATGCACCAAAGTATGGCCCGCTTGAATCAGAACTGTATCCAGTAAAATCATTGACTGATACGTTTGACCCAAATACAAATCCTGCACCTATATAATTATGATTCCATGAAGCAATTAAAATAAAGTCTCCAACAAATTCTCTGTTCCAAATTACTGCCCCATAGTTACTACCTAAACCAGTTTTGTCTGCATACCATATAGTATTGTTAGCAGTAAGTGATCCAAACACATTAACTGTACTAGGCAATCTCCATCCATCTGGTGCTAGTGCATCAATTGTAGGTGTATATCGTATTATAGCAATTCCAGATCCGCCACTACCGCCTGCGGCATTTGAATACGGAGATCCTATATTGTTACCAGCGCCACCTCCACCACCGCCAGTGTTTGCAACACCTGCTGAGCCATTAGTGTGTTGTGAACCATTGCCACCACCACCAATTCCTCCAAAACCAGGATTATAGGATTTGGTAGTCATTCCAGTTCCGCCGCCACCACCACCGCCATACCAAGCCGGGTAACCAGCCATTGAATACAGTACACCAATACCGCCATTGCCACCTTGACCACTGGCACTATTTGTTCCAGTGGCTCCAGCACCGCCACCACCGCCTCCTGGATAACCCGTACCGTTATCACCAGATCCTCCCGCATTTCCCTGTCCCGCTGTACCAGCGGCGCCAGAATTGTTGGAATATGATCCGCCACCACCAGAGCCGCCGCTAGTTGCCGTATAGTATGCAGTGCCATTCCATCCGGCCCCACGGCCGCCGCCAACAGCAGTTAATGTACTAAATGTTGTATTTCCACCTGAATTAGCTCCTGTATTTGAACCAGTGCCTCCAGCGCCGATACTTATAGCGTAAGCAGTCCCTGGAGTTACTGATACTGAACTGTTATATAATACGCCGCCAGCGCCGCCACCAGCGGCACCAATGTCATTGCCAGTTCCATTTGATCCACCAGATCCACCGCCACCTACTAGCAGAGCTTCCACTGTAGTCACACCTGGCGGGCAAGTCCATGTGCCGCTTGTTAGAAATGTATCACTAACTTTTACTTCAGTAGTAGGATAGCGTATAATTATTACACCTGATCCGCCTTTGCCACCAGCACCAGAAGTTAAGCTATTAGTTCCACCAGCGCCTCCGCCGCCGCCAGTTGCTGGTACTCCAGGAAATCCGTTACCTAATGTTCCTGCACCGCCAACACTTGAACCGCCAGAAGTCACAGTTGCATAATCATCAGTGCTGGCGCCGTATTTGCTTCCGCCACCTCCGCCACCATAATATGTATATGCATTTACAAAATTTGATCCAATAATAGCAAACCCTTGTCCGGCACCGCCGTTGCCCGGAGAAGTATTAGTTGAAGCTTCCCCACCAACACCGCCTGCGCCACCGCCGCCTGCTCCTGCCCAAGATCCAGTACCACCTCGACCAGAACCACCTTTAAATCCCTGTCCTGCTATTCCAGATCCTCCTGGGCAGATACCTCCAATATTTGGTTCTGCGCTGCCACCACCACCGCCTGAAGCGCCGTTCAATCCTGGTCTTACACCAAAGCCACTTTGAGAATATCCGCTGCCACCGCCACCACCATAAGCTATAATATTATCGAATACTGAATTACTACCAGTTGATCCTAAACTATAGTTAGCTGTTCCGCCGCCGGCGCCCCCATCGCCAACTGTTACAGTATATGCTGTATTTGCTTTGACTGGGTAAGCCGCAGTGTAAACAACGCCACCACCACCACCACCACCCATGCCTGCACCAGCAGTGGGCGTTCCACCGCCACCACCACCACCACCTACTACTAATAATTCTACAAATCCGTCAAACTGTGGAGTAAATGTAGATGCACCAACAGTGCTAAATGTGTGAATTTTATATCCACTATTATAAGCAATTGAACCGCCAGTAGCATTATTAAGGGTAGCTCCATTTTGAGCACCACTAAAAGTTGTCCATTGTTTATTATCTAAAACTTCTGCTTTTTTAGTTTCACTGTTAAATCTTACTCGACCCTCGCCGCCAGTGCCGCTAGATTTATATCGTACTACAACAATTCCAGAGCCACCAGCGCCACTATTAACTCCAGTTCCAGTGTATGCGCCACCGGCGCCACCACCACCACCAGTATTAGCAGTTCCAGCAATACCATCATATGAGTTTGTTAGTGTAGGATTTTGTGCTGAACCAGCTCGACCACCGCCACCTTGACCGCCTAATCCAGGATAACCAGCGGGAGATTCTCCACCGCCACCGCCACCACCAGCATACCAAGTTGGTGTTCCTGTAATGGAAATACACATACCTTCGCCACCGTTGCCGTTAGTTGTAGAAGAAGCATCTCTTCCACGCTGGCCTGCGCCACCACCACCTGCGCCGCAATAGTTTCCACTTCCTGGATATGTATAGCTGTCTCCGCCAAAATTTCCTTGACCGTTTGTGCCAGATGCGCCTGAGCCTGGTGAAGCATTGCCTAAACCAGCGCCACCACCTGATCCACCAGAAGTGGGAGCCTTGCCATTCCATGCGCCACCACCGCCGCCACCGATGGCTGTTAGTGCTCCAAAAACACTATTACCCCCATTATTGCCAACAACAGAATTACCTACTGATGCTCCGCCAGCACCCACTGTTACAGTGATTGATGCCCCAACGGTTACAGGATAATCAGTTCTATGAATTAATCCGCCTGCGCCTCCGCCCCCAGCGCCTCCATTACCACCACCACCGCTGCCGCCTCCAGCAACTACTAATACTTCAACTTCACTAATGCCTGCAGGTACAGTCCATGATGTAGTGCCTACAGATGTAAATTGCACCACAGTGTATTGAGGATTCGTTGTTCGTTGTGCCGTTGTTCCTACTGGCAATTGCAGAAATCCAGACCCTGTAACTGTTAAATTTTTAAATTGTGATGTCATTTTTTATTAAAGTCCGTATCTTGTTTGTAGTACAGCAAAGTTTGCCATGCGTTCTGTGTCAGTCAATGCTCTATTGTACATGGCAAAGTAATATACTCTTCCTGGCCAGCCTAATCCAATAATAGCAGGATCTTTTCTATTCCAAATTGCCGTATCTGCTACTCCTCCGCCCTGACTGTCGGCTACGTTGACACCATTTCTAAACACTTGCCTATATGGAAGTTGATCTGTTCTAGTACGCCAAGCAGAATGCCTAACAGCTCCAACAAAGTCTCTATCACTATTTGGATAAACTGTACGACTGTTTATATCACAGCATCCGTGAACATCGTAATATATAGCATTTCCACCATAGACAAAGTGGCATGCTAGTCTTGATGAGGTGTATGGGTAATTTTTAGGAGTACAAGAAAAATGATAAAACCAATTAGTTTGCCCATTATTGACATATGTCACAGATTCAATGTAATGTTCTTGATCTAGATCCAAGGTGTCACAAGGCGGGCCATAAAATGCAGCATTATTAAACCCATTGGTCCAATTTGATCCAGGCAAATTAAAATAACTGCCTGTGCCTGCACTAACCCACGGAGCTTGTGATGCATTAATATAGAAGTGCCTATTGTTACCACTTATGTCATACCAAATATTGCCAAACCCCGGGTAACTTCTTCTGTCTCCTGCGTCTAATAAAAATACTAGCCCGTCAGTAGTCCACCCAGCTTGTGTATTCCCTGAGTTACGTGTTCCAGAAAATGTTTCTATCTTTTTATTTGTAGTGCTGTATCTAATATCGCCTTCTACTGAAGATTTCCAAGAAATAATTACGATTCCAGAGCCGCCATTTCCTGCAGGCCCAGATGAATTATCACCACTTCCGCCGCCGCCGCCACCTAAGCCGTTGCCGCCATTAAATCCTATAGCAAGTTGTGAACCCGTTTGATCAGCAACACTGTCGCCACCACCACCAGCGCCGCCGCTTCCTTTGTATACTGTGCCGCCGCCTGTTGATTGAATTGCGCCAGCGCCACCTCCACCGTAATATGCAGTAATCCCGCTTATGCTGTAGGCAACACCATTGCCGCCGTTGCCGCCGTATGATACTTGTCCAGCTTGGCCAACTGCACCAGCTCCGCCACCACCGCCGCCTGACCATGTATTTCCAGCGCCGCTTGTACCTGATCTACCATTGCCACCTGCACTACCCTGACCAACTGTACCTGAGCCGCCTGTGCCATTATATGTGCCACCACCGCCTGAGCCGCCACTATTGCCATTTCTCCAGCTAACAGTAGCATTTTCGTTCCCGCCAAATCCACCGCCAATGGCTGTTATTGTAGCAAATACCGAGTTACTACCGTTTGTAGCTTGAATAGCGTTTGTTGCGCTTCCTTGTCCACCAGCACCCACAGTGATCGAGTATGCATTGCCTGGAGTTACTGAGAAAGAAGAATTGTATACAACGCCACCTGCGCCTCCACCCCCACCAGCAGTACCTGATCCGCCTCCACCCCCACCAGCAACTACTAATACTGCAACGGATGTAACTCCGGTTGGACAAGTCCACGATTGGCCTGCACCAACAGCGTTAAACACAACTGTTGATCGTTGAGCAGTTGTACCAGTCGCAACTTTAAAATGACCAGTATCGTTTATAGTTACATTTTGAAACGAACTAGACATGTTACTCTCCCTTCAACTTACGAATTTCTTCCTTGAGAGGATCAATCTCTGCTTTTAATGTTTTGATAGCTTCAACCAAGTATGCTGTTAATTTGCTGTAGTAAATACCTTCAGCAGTGCCATCTTCTCGATGACTTACTAGATTTGGTAATACTCTATCTACTGCTTCAGCAATCAAACCAGCTTCATTATTTTTGCTACCATCTCGACGATCATATGTAACGCCTACTAAACTCATAATTGACTCTAAAGCATTTGTAATTGGATTAATATTTTCTTTAAGTACAATGCTTGAACTTTCAACAAATCCGCCACTAGTTGTTAGTACTCCGGTACTTGGCACAAAGCTAAGACCAGCACTTGAAACATATGCAGTTGTTAAACTACCAGTTGTACTGGCTGCAAGTGTTGGGTAGAATGTTGAACTACTTGATGACGCAGTTATAGTTGCACCTGCTGCCGCCCAACTCAATGTGCCGCTGCCGTTAGTTACCAGTGCATATCCTGTTGTGCCATCAGTGCTTGGTAATGTATATGTTACACTACCCGCGGCTGCTGGCACTGTAAATGTTACTGCGCCGCTTGAACTTCCTTGAATTGCAAATGTGCCTTTAATTGCCAAAGCGCCACTACTTGGATTGAAACTTAACTTAGTGCTACTTACACTTGCTGTAGTTACTGTTCCGCTTGTAGCGGTTGTGAACAATGGATAGAAAGTACTATTTGTTGTGCTGTCACTTACTGTAACGGCTGCATCAGCCCATTGCATTCCGCCCGAGGTTGTTTGTAAAAATTTACCGTTAGTACCAGCAGATCCGTTAATTGTAATCTTGCTGGTTGTTGCTACATCAATATTACCAGTTGTAGTTAGCGCACCAATTTTTAAATCGCTGTATGTAGCTGATGTAAAATCAACTGTAGTAGTTGGTTCAGGAATTACTCCTTTAAATAGCTTCCATACACCGTCATTTGCATCTCGTACAAAGCCAGTGTGTTGGTATCCGCCGTTGGTAAAGGAACTAATAAAACCAATATCAACTGTATCAGCTGGGTTGTCATCACCCATGTAAATTAACGAATCTGCAACATTATAATTTGTTGTGTTAATTGTAGTTTGTGTGCCGTTAACAGTTAAGTTACCATCAATAATTATGTTGTTACCGACTGTTAGATCATGGGTAATACGTAGATCATTTTCAACAGTTAAGTCACTATTAATCGTTACAGCTGGCGTAAATGTAATTCCAGAACTGTCAGTGCTGTCAATTGTTGTACCGTTAATATTAATAGCGTCAATCACAACACTACCAGTACCGCTTGGTGTGATAATGATATCTTCGTTGCTGTTTTTTCCGATAATGTTATTTTGGAAATAACGAATATTGCCGGTATCTACTTCACTAATATTAATAGTTGCTGGAGCCGCACCACCGCCTGTAACACTTAATGCCCCCAAGTCATCAGTAATGGTCAATGAACCAATTGTAACTGATCCAGGGCCTACGTATACGTGATTCCATCGTTTTTCTGGAGTACCCAGTGTTTGTACGTTATCATCAACTGGTACTATGTCAGTTGCTACTACTTCAAAGTAGTTTCTAACGGCTTGTTCTGTTGGCACAGCTTCGTTGCTGTTGCCACTTAGTGTGTAATCGCTTGAAAATTCGTTAACTAGTTCGCCTAACTGAGCACCAATTGATCCTAATCGTAAACTTGTAAGACCTGACAAGTCGAACGCTGACGCATTAAGTGTTGCTCGTCCAGTTGCTTGATCAACTCTAAAATAATCACCAACACGGAAATTACCGTCTTGGTCAGTACTTACGTAGAACACACGACCAGGGAATGATTCAATTACTTCATTTGCTTGACTTGACGGTTGTAAAGGAGCTCCTGGATAATTAGTACTAATACGGTCGCCAGTACCAATACTTAAGAAATCATGACCAGTTAATCTACTTTGACTGTAATTGTATCTAACTGTTACTGCGGCGTTGTTTGCACTTGGTGTTGCTTTTTCGTTAGCAAGAACCAGTGTCATAATACTAGTTGAGTTTACATATGTTCCACTAACGCTTTGAATAATATAACTGGTTGAATCGCCTGCAATTTGTAAACTTGCACCAGGTTTTGGTTCTGCACTAAACCCATCTATAACAAGTACAAATCCGTGTTGTCCTTCAACTCCGCCTGTAGCAATGTCTGCGCTAACGCCTGCACCATTACTGATAGTATCCGTATCTAAGAAAGTGCCACTAGTGATACTGTAGTAAATTTTACCAACAGCAGTTTGTACGTTAGTAATTTGTCCAATTGCTCCACTTACTGATCCAGTAATAGTGTTACCCACAGTAAATTCGCCACCAGTTAATGATAATTCATCATAGGTAATTTGTTCGCCATACAATGCACCAGTTAGCGGAGTTTCCGCCGCGTCAAATCCACGACTTATTACACCATATGTACCGTATGAGTTGTTGCCTGATAAAGAACGAATCTTTCCACCACCTGTTGTGGTATAACCAAACCAACAGTAATATGTAAAACACGAAACAATTTCAGCTTTACCTTGTCCGTTAACCCAATATCCCACACCGTCACTACAAACAACAGTATAAGCATGGAATACCATAGACTTATAACCGCTAGCATGTTCGTCGCCATCAACAACTGCACCAATGGCGTTGTCCCCAAACGCCGCACATTCTAAAATGTAGGGTGACTTATTTAAAATTGGACTGTCAGGATCAAATGCAACATAAACACCTTTGATTGTTGCACTGGTAATGTCTTCTGGTGCTGAAAGATTTGCTTGGAATCCTGTCATACCACCAAAATACATTTTGTGTAGCATCGACCCGTCGCCTACCATCCACATAGTACCTTCGCTATAATCACTAGCTAAGGTCACTGACTCGCCATTTACTATTTGACTACTGAAGCCAACAGTTAGTGTTGTGTACCCAGCAATTGGAGTATCAATGGCAATAGCAGTAATAGTTACAGTACCACTAATGCTTGTACCAGTCACAGTTGCACCAACTTGCCAATCATGGCCAGTTGTGTTTGCATCTTCAATTACGATTGTTGTTGAAGTCGTAGCTCCAAGGGTTGCAGTTACATCACTGCCTGTTGCACTGATATCTATAGGACGAACTTGAGTAGTTCTTTGACCATCACCATAAACTGAAACGCCAGCAGGAACTTTAATAGGCAGTTGTTCGTAATATGTACCTGTCTTTACAAAAATAACAGCAGGACCAACCACTGTATCACAGGCATGTTTAATAGTAGCAAATGCAAGATTTAAGTTAGTTCCGTCATTGGCATCATCGCCATCTTGACTCACGTAGTATACATTTTCAGCAGTGACTAAATTTTCCCAACTTGGAATGCCGTCTCTGACAAATAAGATCTGTCCGTCGTCTCCAATCGGTAAACGTGCATCTTCGCTTGCGCCACGATAGATAATGTCGCCTTCTGTAGTCGTAGGACTGCCGCCTTCCAACATTAGTTCAAATTTGGCGCTGTTTGCGTTCCATGTTGAACTAGTGTGTGCATCAATACACACGTATGATGATGAGCCGTATCTTACAACATCGTCTTTAACGTATGCTGTAGTAGTGGTCCACTCACCTTTCCATACGAATTTTAGTCTACCTAATTTAAAATCTGCCATTTTTTGGTCCTTGTTTCAATATTTATACTGTTGCTGGATAGCTGTATGTGCCATTGATTCTAACAATCATTTCGCCATCTTCGTTAATAAAATATAATAAATCATCTGGTCTTACTTTGTATTGACTGTAACCCATTGATTTGTTTATAATGTTATGATTTGCATCCATGTTTACTACTAGCGTGTCGTTATCAAACCCGCCAAAATCGCTTTGTGCTTCTTCATCTGCTCTTGCTTCTGGATCATCAATGACAATGGTTTCGTCATCTAGTGCCAAATTTACTTTAGTAAATGTTAAGTATCCTTCTGCATCTCTCGACAATCTATAGAAATACTTGATAGCACTTGCATCAATTGTTGAACCTATATAGTTACTCATGTTATGATCTCCAGTGCGCTAAGAATTACATCTGCGCTGTTTGCTGTATTGGAAACTACAACAAGGCTGTTGTTAGGTTCCATTACTAATTTTTGGTCTCCGCCCATTGCTGCCAGCGCGGTATTTTTAGCAATAGCAACATCTTTTACAATATAGCCTTGTGTTGAATTTTCATCAGTAAATTTAATAGATACTAAAATAGTACCTGCTGTAGTATTTGCTATGTTGATACCAATAACGGTTGCTCTAGTTGTAGGACCAGTAGTATAAACATCTACTGGAGTTGTTCCTACTCCCGTTGTCATTGTCTTTTTAAATTGATTTGCCATGTTTTATCCTAATGCAATCGCAAATGCTATTGCGTCGTCTGTTGCTGTATTACTTACCAAAGTAATTTGTTGGTCTACATAAGTTTTTGTTGGTAAATCTGGAGCAATAATTGTTGGGAAAATAACAATGTTAACTCTGTCATCCAGTGACGGAGTTTCATCAACAAACGTTACCTCAGTGCCATTTATGCTGTAAACTTCTGTATCTTGATATACACTGTTTACAAACACCATTATACATTCTTCGTTAGGTATTTGGAACTGCGTATCAAATGTATCACTCACACCGTCAGCAGTAAAGTTAACAGTGTGTACTGATGTAACTGCCGGCATACTTAAGAATCTAACATCAATTCTATCAGATTGTTCTGGAGCAACTACTGTACTTGTGTCATCGATGAATCTTAAAATGCTGCCATCAACTGTATAAGCAATATTAGGCTCTTGAACAACACCATTAATCGCAACCATAATTGCGGCTGCACTTAATGGTACTTGTGATAATGTAAATTCAAAGTCTGTACCGTTGGCAAGGAAGCCTTGGTATGTTGGAGCTGTTCCTGAGCCAAAGCCCATTGAACGCCAAGATCCTTCTGCATATCCTTCAAACGCTAAGTCAGTTGTGTTAAATCGTACAGTGCCTTCTTGCGGAGTTACTGGACGTTCTGCTGTTGTACCTGTTGGGATGGCTGCTTCTGCACCAGTGTTAAACTTAATAACACCGTCAACATAAGCAACTGCGCCGCTATCTATAGTTCTTACAATTTTACTTGCATCAGTAAATGTAACTTTATTAATGCTTTCGCTATTAAGTTTTATACTAGCAACATGTAAGTCTTGATAATTTGTAATTGCAACATTACCACGAACTGTACCTTGCTCAATTGTAGATACAAGTGCAAATGCATCTGCACTTTCGTCCCATATAAATGCCTTATTGATGTCGCTACCGCGCTCAATAATTAAACCGCTGTCGTAAGTATTAGCACCATATTGCGAACTATTTAAAGTCAATAACGGATCTGTAGCAAACACGTTACCAGTATCACCTGGACTACCTGAACCGTCAAGTATAACTCGTCCAGAGCCGCTAGCACGAATAATAAGATCTTCATCACTGACGGTGTTTTCAATAACATTTCCGCTAATGCGTACTTTGCCACTTACTAATAACTCGTCAATCTCTGTGTAATTTAATGTAGTATTGCCGGTAACATCTAATGTACCAGTAATTTCTTCGTTACCAGTAACTGTTAATAGTGTACCGTTGAATGTTAAGTTAGCTGAATCTTCTAATTCACCATTAACACCTGCTAGTACAACTCGACCAGCAGTTAAATCTTCAACATTGGCGCTGGCAAGTGTAGCTTGTCCGCTAGTGTCTAATGTGTTTAGGTAAGTTGCTGTGTTAACAGTTAAGTTGTTTTCAATTTCTACGTTGTTAGTAGGAACATATACTCTGCCAGTAGCATGAGCACGTAATTCTAAATCACTATTTGAAACTGTTGTTTCAATATAATTATTTTGTAAACGTACATTGTTGTCAACTGTTAATCCGTTGTTGCTAATAGTAACACGTTCAACAGAATCTAATGTGCTACCTGGAGTTTCTCCGGCAACACCTGTGAAGAATCTAATGATATCTTCGTTATTGCCCGCTGTTTCAAATGTAATTAATGTGTCGCCGTTAGCGTCTGCACTTGACCCGCCACTAATACCTGTGAATACAACACCGTTCCAAGCTTCAATATTATTTGTTTGACTATTGTAACGAATGAAACCAGCTTCACCAGTTGCAGGGCGCTCAAATGTATTACCTGCAGGAATTCTGACAGCGCCAGTACCACTAATATATACAATGCCACTGCCGCTTGGATCTAATACTAAGTCTGCATTTGATTCAGTTGTGCTGATAACATTGGTATCAATTCTAATACTATCAATGTTAGCTTCACCTGAATTTAATGTTGTTATATTGCCTATAGGAACAGTTATACTTGTGCCAACTATAACTGTTCCAGTTACAGTTTCGTTGCCGGTTACAGTTAATGTTGTGCCGTTGTAGGTAAAGTTTGCACTGTCAGCTAATGTTTGGTCTGCGCCGGCAAAAGTAACACGACCAGTAGTTAGTTGTTCAACTTTTACATTACTCTTAAAGTTTGCATAACTATTAACAATTAATTGATTTGTACTTAGTTGACCAAAACTGTTGTATGTTAAGTCAGCGTTGTCAACTAAACGCCCATTTACACCAGCAAGTACAAGACGAGTCGCTGTTAAATCACTTACTTCTGCTTGTGCTAGTGTGCTTAGGCCAGTTGCTTCAAATGTTCCAGTAACTTTACTGTTGGCTAGTAGTTCAATTGTCCCAGTACCGACAGTATCTAATTCTAAATTGCTGTTGCTTGCAGTAGTTTCAATTCTATTGCCAGCAATACGAATATCATCTGTAATTATTGGACCACCAACAATATCACCAGTAACAATTAAATTTTGTGTTACTGTCAAGTTGCCTTGCTGTGTAGTATCTCCAGTAACTGTTAAGTTACCTGTTATATCAACAGTGTCGTTAAATGTGCTTGGAGCATTAACTGTTAGTGTGTCATTAATTGTAACAACATCTAAAATAGTATTGCCGTTTACTGTTAATGCCTGACTAAATGTTACATCATTTTGCGGTACTAGTATTGTTCCAGTACCATTTGCTCGTAATTCTAAATCTGCATTTGATACTTTTGTTGTGATAACATTATCGTTAATGTTGATAACATTGTTATCAAACTCGGCAGCATTTACAATGCGCCATTGTTTATCACTTGCACCTAAATCATATAAGTTACTTGCGTTTGGAATTAAATCGCTGGTAAAATCCGCTTGTACTGTAACAGTATCAAGAGTTGTATCACCAATACGAATGTTTCCGCCCAATGTGATATCGCCGGTAACATCTAAGTTACCAACAATGTTTGTATTGGATGTTAAGTTAATAGTGCCAGTACCAGCGGCATCTAAGTATAAATTTGTATTAGAATCAATTGTGCGAATAACAGAATAATCACCGTCGCCGTCAATTAAAATGTTATTAAAGTTTACAGTTTCACCACTAAATGACAATGAACCACTACTGCCTAACGTTAGTAAGTTACTGATAATAACACTACCAGTTCCGTTAGCATTTAAATATAGGTCACTGTTTAGTAAAGTTGTTTCAATTGTTGAACCTGATACAGAAACATCACCAATAAGTGCATTGTTAGTGTTTAGTTGATTCCAACGTTTGCCTGCAATACCTAAATCGTAAAGGTCGGTAGTATCAGGTACAAGATTACTGATAAATTCAGCTTTGACTTCAACAGTATCTGCATCAGTAGTGCCAAGTGTTGTGTTTCCAGTTACATCAAACGTGCCTGATACTCTTGAATTTGTTAATAATTCAATTGAGCCAGTACCAACAGTATCTAATTCTAAATTGCTGTTGCTTGCTGTGGTCTTAATTGTATTGCCATCAATACGGATATCGTCTGTAATTAATGGTCCACCGACAATGTCTCCGGTAACAATTAAGTTTCCGCTTACAGAAACATTACCTGTATTTGTTGTATCACCGTTTACAACTACTGCACCTGTAACAGTCAGCGTACTATTAACATCTACGGTGTTATTAAATGTACTTGAAGCATTAACAGTCAATGCGTCATTGACTACTGTAGTGTTTAGAGTAGTTGTGCCTGTTACATCTAAGTTTTGTGAGAATGTAACATCGTTTGATGGTACAATAATATTGCCAGTGCCGTTAGCACGTAGTTCTAAATCAGCATTAGATACAGTTGTCTTAATTGTGTTATCATTGATATTGATAACGTTATTGTCAAACTCACTAGCATAAAGTGTACGCCATGCTTTGTTAGCACGACCAATATCATATGTATTACTTTCGTTAGGGAACAAGTCGCTGGTAAAATCAGCAACGACTGTTACCGTATCAACGTCTTGATTACCAATTCGTATGTTACCGCCTAACGTAATATCACCGTCAACATCTAAGTCGCCAGTAATATGTTGATCGCCAGTAACAGTTAGGGTAGTACCATCAAATGTTAAGTTAGCTGAATCTTCTAATTCACCAGCAGTACCAGCTAATACAACACGTCCACTGGTTAAATCTTCAATGTTAGCACTTGCGAGTGTAGCTTGAACGCTTACATCCAAGTTGCCAACGATATCTTGATCGCCAGTAATTGTTAATGTAGTACCGTCAAATGTTAAGTTTGTCGAGTCTTCTAATGCACCATTGGTGCCAGCTAATACAACACGCCCACTTGTTAAGTTAGAGTTTAATAAACTATCAACTTCTAAAGTTCCAAGTTTTAAAGTAGCATAGGTTGCTTGAGCAAAGTTTATTGTTAAACTAGGCTCGTCTATAACACCTTCAAATAGTTTCCATTTGCCGTCAGTTGCGTCACGTACAAAACCAGAGTGTTGGTATGTACCGTCATCAAAACTTGCTACAAAGCCAAGATCAATAACGTCTGATTGATTGTCTTCACCAATATAAATTAACCCGTCGTTGACACTGAACGAGTCAGAATTAATTATTGTTTCTGTACCTAATACTGTTAGATTGCCTTCAACTAGAATATTCTCAGTTGTTATTTGGTTTCTAACGTATAGATTGTTTTCAACACTGGCGTCACTGCTAAATGTAACCAGCGGTGTAAATGTAATTCCAGAACTATCAGCAGAATCTACTGTCGTTCCTGTAATTGTTATACCGTTTATAGTGCTAGTTGTTCCGCCTGTTACTGAAATGTTTCCAGTAACTGTTAATGTAGTACCGTCAAATGTTAAGTTAGATGAATCTTCTAATTCACCACTTGTACCGGCTAATACAATACGTCCGCTAGTTAAGTCTTCAACGTTGGCACTTGCCAATGTAGCTTGACTACTTACATCAAATGTTCCTGTAACGTTTGTATTTGCCAATAACTCGACAGTGCCAGTGCCAACAGTATTAATTTCAAAGTTACTGTTGCTTGCTGTTGTTTCAATACGATTGCCAACAATTTGAATGTCATCTGTACGTAATGGTCCGCCAACAATGTCGCCGGTAACTGTTAGTGTTCCAGCAATGTTAACATTGTTATTTGCTGTTACCACACCAGTTAATAAACTGGTTCCGTTTACAACTACGTTGCCTAATGTTGCTGTACCTGTAACAGTTTCATCACCAGTAACTGTTAATGTTGATCCATCAAATGTTAAGTTAGTTGAGTCTTCTAATTCGCCACTAACACCTGCTAGTACTACTCGACCACTTGTTAAATCTTCAACATTGGCACTTGCCAATGTTGCTTGACTGCTGACATCAAACGTGCCTGTGATGTTTGTATTTGCTAATAACTCAATGCTGCCAGTACCAACAGTATTAATTTCAAAATTGCTGTTGCTTACAGTTGTTTCAATACGATTGCCGACAATTTGAATGTCGTCAGTGCGTAGTGGTCCACCAACAATGTCACCAGTTACTGTTAATGTTCCGCCAATAGTTAAATTGTTACTAGCAGTTACTGGTCCAGTTAGCGTTGTTGTGCCATTAACTTGTAGATTGCCTAAAGTTGCTGATCCACTTACACCTAATGTGCCGCCCACATTTAAGTTTTCAGCAATACCTGCGCCGCCAGCGACAGTTAATGCTCCAGTTGTAGACGAAGTAGAAGTTGTTGTATATTTGACCGCTACATTAGTAGTAGTAAATAATGCTCCCTGAGTTGTCCAATTAAGTCCACCTGGTGCTATTTGAAGTTGATTATTTTCACTGTATATGGTGTTGTTTGCGGCACCGCCTTGTATCCATACACGATTACCTGTGGTACCAAAAGAAGCAACTGATCCGCTTGCGCCTGTTGCAAATGTAACTTGACCAGTTGAAGATATATTTGTAGCAGTTACCTTATTGCTTACACCTAAATCACCAATTACGTTTGAGTTGGCTAGTAATTCAATTGTACCAGTACCAACAGTATTAATTTCAAAATTGCTATTTGAACTAGTAGTCTCAATGCGATTGCCAACAATTTGAATGTCGTCAGTACGTAGTGGTCCACCTATGATATCACCAGTTACTGTTAATGTTCCGCCAATAGTTATATTGCCAGGCATCGTAATTGCGCCTGTTGGCCCAACAGTTAATGAGTTGTTGATAACAACTGAACCAGTGCCGTTACCGTTTAAATTTAAATCGGTATTAGTAACGCTAGTTGTTACTGTATTGTTGGATAGGTATAAATCACCTATCTCTAAAAATTTAAAATTACCGTTTAACCAACGTTGTCCAGTACCACCTAGTATATAAGTGTCTGTGATATTTGGCATGATATTACTGTTAATATCTGCCGCAAATACTACGTTGTCGGTATTGTTATCACCTAACTGTAATGATCCGTCTGCTGTGATAGATCCAGTGGCGTGTAAGTTGCCGTTAATTAAAACGTCATTGTTAATTGTTACTTTGTCTAAGTTTGTGGCTGCATTTAAAATTAAATCGCCAATTTGACTGCTAATAGTATTGTCATTGATAAAAATTTCATCAATGTCTAGCGAGCCACCTAATAGAGTTGTTGCACGAGCTGTGCCAGTAATGTCTAGGGTGTATGCAGGGTTAGAGTTCTTAATACCAATTCTGTGATTGGCAGAGTTCGGATCTGTAACCTTAAGATATAGTAGATCGTCCTCAAAGCGTAAATTAACTCCATCTCGAGTTAAATTTTCCTTTAAGAGCGGACCTGAAATGCGACCAATGGCCATACTCTCTCCTCATACACCGAGTTGCACGGATAACCAAATTTTCAGCTTGCGCTCTTTGCTGGTTTACACAGTTTAATTGCCCAGCCAACTTTGGCATGTGCTAGTGTATTTACCAAAAATTTAAATAATGGGGAGTTACTGGTCGAATCCGTGTAGCACAGTGAGTTCCTTACCAAGAGGTAATGGAGAACTGAGTACAAGGTACCATCCTGCGGCATAAGGAGCGTTAGGTCCTGAGCTAGGATTTTGTACTAACGTATAGTTAGTTGTGGAAATTTGCATAACGTTTTCAACTAAAACAATTACTGCGTCTGCGCTGATAGGAACTGGACTTAATAATCCAAATGTTGTTTCAACATCGTCTCCTGGTCCAAACGTTTGTTTAGTAATTGTAGTAGCTTCTTTAAATCTAATGCTTCTCCAACTACTGTTTTGATAAGCTTCTAATTGATTATCAGTTGTGTTGTATCTAATATGTCCGTTCACTGGTGTGGCTGGACGATCTGTAGTGTTATTGCCTTTAGGAATCAATAGCGAATTTCGTGTGTCCATTAGAACTTGCCCGTTGATATCAACGGCTAAGCTATCGTCTTCGATATTCTTTCTTGATAAGTTTTGTTTTTTTAGAAACTTCATATTAACTTACTTGTAAAGTACAGAATGTTACATTTAGTCTGCTGTTATCACTCGCAACTGCACTGATAAAATCTTGTGAACCTAAAATAATCTTTTCACTATCAAACGTTAGTGTTTCGCCTGCAGGAACTAGCAAGTCTTTGATAATTCTATTTGTATCGCTAGCAGTTCCACCACTAGGCACTAAGTTAAGTGAAGACAATGTGACATCTGATCCGCTATAGTTACAGAAAAACATAGTAGTCACAGCAAATTCCTGTCCCGATGGAACAGTATAAACTGCCGTTGGTGTAGTTGTAACTAATGTATTAGAAATTGCCATTTTTTATCCTTAAAACAATAATGAGTATAACAATGCTTTTTTACTGCTTATTAACTCACCGTTTGTTGTTGTATTTACAAATTTAATTCCAGTGCCGCCAGTTCCAATAGTTGCACTGCTATAAATTTTATTTTGTCCTGCTGAGCTTGATGGTGCAGATCCTTGATTTGCTAATGATAATGTATCATTAATATATACTAGTCCAGTCCCGTTTCCGCTTAATGACAAATTAGTGTCAGTAAGAGTAGTTGTAATAGTATTTGATGCTAACTCAAGATCCCCTACAGTAAAAGTGCCAATGACTGCTAATCCTGTACTTGTTACTTCAGCTCTTGTAGTTCCATCAACTTCGATAGTTACTTTACTAGTGGCGTCACCTGCATCAGTGTCATATGATCTTGCTCCAGTATTGTATGGAGTTGATGTACCGCTGTTAAATCTATAAAATCTATCAACTAATGCCACACCTGATGAAGCCGCTACGTAGTCGTTTATCCATTTTTTATTTGGAATATCGTCGTCATCTGTAACTCTTAATTCATAATCTGGAACTTGACTTACACTAATGACTCCGCTGCCTGTAACACCGGTATTGATCGCAAGATCGCCACCGCCAGTTTGTAAACTATTAAATTTCAAACCTATTAAGTTTCCAACAGCATCTACAAATGTAAATGCACCTGCTCGAGTTACACCTGTTGGACTAGTATGCGATAAACTTTCATCAAATAAGAAACTAGCATCTGATACTGTTCCTCTTTCAATAGTAAATCCAGAAGTAACAAGCGATACTCCTGAACTCTGCTCACCTACATTTAAGTATATAATATTGTCTTTGACAGCCAAAGTTTCAGAGTCAACTGTAGTACTGTTACCTAATACAGTTAAATCACCAGTAACGATTACACGACCAATTTGATTGCCCGTGTCTAATGTTATGGTACCGTTTTGTTGGGTGACTACTTTGTAATCACCGTCTTGGACTCTGACTACTTTTGACATATTAGATAGCTGTTAGTACGATATAGTTAGCTGATGAATCATCAGTGACTGCCCACTGATATCTATTGTTGCTGAAATCTCTGCAAGTTCTGTTATACATCTTAGCGATTCTAACAGAAGTACCACCGCCAGTACTTAGATAACCTACGATGGACATTTCATTAGCACCTAATGCGCCGGCAGCTTTGTCTACTAGGATACATACACCTTCGTTACCTGTTCCGTTGGCAGCATCGTTTACTTTGAATGTACGAACTGATCTCTGTGACAATATGATACCTTGTGCTGATTCTGCGTTAGAACCTACTTGGCAGTTAATTGTAATGTTGTTACCTTCGGTTCCTACTGAACCTGCAGTTAAACCGAAATATCTTTTATTAATTGGGCGTCCCATTTGTTTCTCCTTAATGATTGACGTTCTAGGTCTACGCGGTGGGTAACCGCATAAGTCTTGCTTTATGCAAGTTCTAGACAAAGTATTTATCGAACTTGTTAAAGTGTATAGCCGTAAAAAAGCACCCCGAAGGGTGCTTAGTCTTTATTCTAGTAATTAGATTACTTGAATGATAGTTTGCTTGTAGTAACTGTAACTGTACCTAAGTAGTCAGCCGCGTTACCAAGAGAACTTGCTGTGTTTGACAACTCAACATAACCATAACGTGTCATGAATGATACGACTGGTTCGAATGTTGATGGATCAAGAACAACACCACTGCTCATCAATGGAATGTATGGGCAATAGAATGCTGCGGCGTCGCTTTCGCTTGTGCCTTTGTAACCAACAAGCACTTTATTACCAGCGTCTGTTGAATCAGCAGAATATGTGTTAACATAAACTTTCATTGCACCGTTCAATGTACCAACTAACTTAGTGTTTGTTGGAGCTTCGAAAGTACCTTCTGTTGTACGAGCAAATGCGCTAGTAGTTGCAGACTGAAGAACAGTCAACATTGTTGGTGATACAACACACCAGTTACCAGCACCACGACGTGTACGCTGGGCGATACGGTTTGCAACACGGTTGATCTGAACGGCCAATGCGGCATGTTCGTCACCAACGAATGTAGCAGTACCACTTACTGCGCTTTGGTCGAATGATTCTGTATTGCTTGAACCAGCTAAAGTTGTCAATGAAGAGATAATCTCTTGATCGATTTCAGCTGTAATTTCTTGCGCTAAAGCAGCCATGATTTCTGCTTCGATGTCAATGCCTTGTTGGGCTTGTGCATCTTGAGCAGCTTCAAACGTCCAGCGAGCTGACAATTTACGTGTCTTAGCTTCAACTGTCTGTTTCAAGATCTGAATGCTTAAACGCTTACCAGCTGCGCCTTCTAGGGCGGCAGTTGAAGCAGCCTTACCAGTACCAGCGGCACCAGAATAGCTTTCTGCGATCTTGAATGGGCTTAGTGCCTCTTCACCAGCTGTTGCATCTCCTGTACCACTTCCGTTTGTATCGCTGTAGCGAACACGTAGAGTATGGATTTGACCAACTGGGCCAGTCATTGGTTGTACACCAACTAACTCGTTAGCGATAACGGTTGGCATAACGCGACGGATCACTGGAAGGATCACGCGATTTAAAGTTGCGACGTTGCCGGCAGAAGTGGCACCTGTGCTTGCAGATTCTGACAAGTACTTACGAGTATTCTCGAGAGTAGCTGACATTACTGAACGCTTAGTACCTTGTAGGCCTTCTAGAAGTGCCTCTTTGGTCTCTGCCCAACGGCCGTGTAGTAGTTCTGACATTTAAATTCTCCTTAAATTTTTAGTCCTGCGAGCCTGCGGATGTCAATAACCTGACCATCTCGCTCGCTGCTACGATTGCTGTTGGAAATTTCTTTATTTCCTGTTATTTCTTTTGCCTCTAAAAGTGCCTGTTTCTTCTGCGGAGCATTGCCTTCTATTACAGCTGGCAAATACTTGTTAAAACTTTCAACTAAACGATGTGTTTGCACACTCTCTAATAGTTCACCCATAATGCCTTTTTGTTCAGCCGCTAGCGGTGCCAATAATTCATTCATGGTTTGTTTTCTTACCATACTCTCTTTAAGAGTATTGATTTCTGCTTCCTTGCTTTCTATGACTTTCTGTGCTGTTACTGCAACGGATTGTGCTTCAGCAATTTCAAATTCTTTCTTGTCTATGACTTTGAGCAATTTGGCAGCTTCTGATTTTTCATTAATATAACTTGTTTGAAATTCGTTGCTAAACGCTTCGAATATCTTACGACCAAAATCAGCTTTACGAGCGGCATCAATGTCTTCACGTAATTGTGTAAGTTCAGTCTTTAGACTTGACTCAACAATACCTTCCACCATTACTGCGGCACGTTGTACAAACTGAGTTTTAATCTTAGCAAGTTGTCCTTTACCTTCACGGATCAAGCGAACTTTCGTTTCGGCAAGATCTTGTTTATCTTTGTAAAATTCAGCGATTTCATTGGCTAATGCTTCTACTACAAATTCTTCTAACTTGAAGAACTTTGAAGCCATGACTTTTTGGTCTTCATGCAATTCTTTTACTTCAGAAGCTAGTTGACGTGCTACGAATTCCTTCATAACAGCGGCATCATTCTTCATCTTAACTGCATACTTGGCTTTAGCTTCGGCTAATTGAGCGCGGTCTTCGATGAACTCGGCAATCTCTGGTGCTAGTTGGTCACTAACCATACGGTCAATAGCCTCTACCATCACAGATCTGTCGTGTTCATAACGCTGACTGAACTCTTCTCTTAACGCTTGAGTAACTTGTTCTTTATTCTCGTTTACACGAGCTTCCCATGCTTCCTCGATTTGCGCCTTGATATCCTCAGAAATCACATTGTTTTCAAATAAAGATTTTAGTGCATCCAACATGTGATTCTCCTCTTATTGGAGTTTGCTTATTATACCTAATAAGCTCTCTTTTAAATAACGCTGTGCTGCCGGGTCACCCTTTACCTCTTGCGCTATGCGTAAGGCATTATAACCACCACGACTATTCATCAGGTGTTCATAAATTGGCGTAGGATATGCTCCCGGTGCACTGGGTTGAGCTACCACATCTACTGTGATAATCTCAAAATCGCTGACTCTTCCAGTTCCGTCACCGCTGACGTTGCCTGAGCCTCGACTTGACACTCCCAACTTAACCCCACTTTCTAACATAGTTCTCACTAGTTGTCCCATGGGAGTTGGTAATATCTTAAACTTTCCGTAACCATTTGGTCCGTCCATCCACATTTCTGTAATCATGTGTGACACACGGTCCAAATTAATTTTTAGGTCATCTGGATGATCAACTTCACCTAATACAGAGTATCCGCCAGAAATTTGATCGTTCAAAGTTTTGACAGCTCGCTCAATCTCGTCCACAGGGTACACACGTTGGTTAGCATTTTTAATGCCACCTTGTATGCAGATACCCTTCATATATAGGTTCTTCCCGTCTTGTCCGTCAGACTCGACCACCATACGGGCTTGGTCGAAACTGAGGTTTTCGCGAAGATAGTTGATTTTATTCATTTTTTATTTGCCGCCAATAATGCTTTTTGCGTTAGCACCATTGTCGCCAGTGCTTTTCTTCTCTGCACCATGACCTGCTGAAACAGTTTTTAAGTGTTTCACACCTGCTTTACCACCAGGAACATTAACGTTGCCGCCATTTTGATCCTTGGTAGATGGATTTAACAAGCCGCCTTGTGTGCCGCCTTTTCCACCGTCACCACCTTTTACGATGTTGCCAGTTGTACCACCCATATCATTTTTACCAGCTACGATCGATTTCTTGTTTGCACCGTCATCGCCCATCTTAGCTGTTACTTTTTCTACATATTCACGAATAAACGCTTCATCTGTTGCTTCAGTATCTTCTTCGTCATCGCGAACTTCCATAGCTTGCATGTCTTGTGGAGCCATCATCTGTCCCATCTCTGGAACTTCGTCGTCGCCCATGTCGCCCATGTCGTCTCCGCCTTCTTCGCCGGTGTCATCACCGCCCATTAGGCTTTCAAATTCGTCACGTAATGCATCTAATGCATCTTCTAAATCTACTACGCGGTCTTGTAGACCTTCTACGTCGTTACCTGACAAGTCAACGCCGTCACCAGCATCACCGCCAAAGTCATCTCCGCCTTCCTCGCCATCATCTTCGAGGTCGCCTAGCATGTCGTCGGTGTCATCACCGCCCATTGCTGCCGCTTCGGCCGCAGCCATATCAGCTGGCTCTTCTTCAGGAACTGCTCCTGGTACTTCGCCATCTTCATTGAAATCATCTGCAAGTAATGTTTCATAAATTTCGCGTGATTTTGCAACTACGATATCATGAAATAATTCCTTGGCTTTTTGTTCGTCTTCATTAATTAAGTGCTCGAGCATTTGCTCGAATTTTGAACGGTCAGTCATGTTAAGTTCTCCTATAGGTATGAGCTGTCATAAAATATTTACACATTATGCGAAAAAACGTGCTATAATGGTGTGAATTCGAGACATTTTACCAACGTTTCATAACTTCACGTAGACTTTCATAAGTTATGTGTCGAAAGTTGGGATAATGCCAATCGGGCTCGTGGTAATTATTGTCTACTACTCGGTAATATTTAGTATTTTTATTATCGCGTATAACCATTTCAGTCTGTCTAGTCCAGTTGCCAAAGAATGTTGCAGGGTCAGATGATTTTTTATAGTTAGGTGTATCAGCAAATACATTATTAACTAAACCGTTGTCACCATGAAAGTCAAATCCAAATATATAAACTTCTTGTGGGTTGTGACTGGTTGCTAAGTGTAGTGCAGTAGGTCCGCTACTCCAACCTAGACTGGGATTAAAGTAATTAAATCCTTGAAATGTCTTGTATCTACTATTAGGATTAGTCCACACTTGGTGTCTTAATTGATACTTAGATTCTTCTATTTCCACAATCATCTTAGGATCAACAGCTATCAAGTAATCAGGTGCAAACTCTCTGTAAACAGCATTACAGGCATAGACTTTGCCGTAGGGCTTTACTTCTTCAAATTTAATATTAAGGCGGCTCTTGCCATTACCAAAGACAAAACTTCTCATATAGAGAATTTATCTTTTACGACGCTGGAGGAGGTACAGTTCCGTACATTTCATGCACAAAACCTAGTTCTTCTTCTTGTTCTAGTATATGTGCTTCGGAACTTTTACGTAGTTCATTTATTTGCTTAAGAGTCAAACGTGTCTTGCGTGTGTCACTGCGCTGTAGTTCTTCAATATCTCTTGCCGCATCAAAGCGAAAGTCATTGCTGACTCTTCGCGTTTCTGGATCTAGATAAAATAATTCTCTTAATATCATATGATTATTTATCAGGCTGCTGGTGGCGCAGCTGGAGCCGTTGGTACTGCTCCTGCCTCAGCTCCTGGTACACCTTCAGCTGGTGCAACTTCTTCTGGAGCTGTAGTATCACCTAATTCTAAATCACTGTCAATACCTGCGGCACTTATGCCTACACTACGTAATTCACCGCTAGCATCTGTGCCAGTGATAGTAGAAGTTCCCTTCTCTTCACGCCACAAGCGTTCGTTTTCTGCCATCTCTTCATCAGTAATACCTAAGAATCGTTTCATAGCAAAGCGTTTACTAATATATGGAACAGCTTGAATAGTATTAAAGGTGTTAATACGTTGTCCATCTACTTCTGCTTGACGGTATGCCGCAAAGTTTTGTGGTGGTTGGAACTTGATTTCAAACAAACTGCTGTCAATATTGACGCCTCTACTGTACAAGTAACGTTTAAATTCTTGATCAAATACACTTGTAATCAAACTTTGTAGACGCATACAGTAATTGTTAAAGCGCAATTCTTGAATGTATGCTGTACCAACACGTCCGTCATTGTATTGTGCTTGACTATCATCTGCACCAGTTGGCAAATAGCTACTTGGAATGCGTAATGCACGGAATAACTTGTTGGTAAAGTACTTCAAGTCATCAATTTCGCCTAAATTAGTACCGCCAGGTAGTGTTTCAACTTTACTACCACGACCGCCTTCTGTTTGTGGGAAGAAATAATCTTCGTTAATACTTAATGGATTGTAAGCACTGTCAATAACGTTCTGTCCACCGCCTGTTTGGCTTGGAATACGACGTTGGTGGATCTCATTCTTTACACGTTCCACGAAACTCATAGCCATGTGGCTTGGCATATTACCTACGTCAATGTAGAAAATACGTCTTTCTGGAGCACGTTGTATACGATAGATTAGAATAGCGTCTTCAAGCAGTTCTTTTTGCTTGTAAACTTTAAACACTTGTTCTAATAAACTGTTTCCAAACGGAAAATTATTATCTAAGCCTTCACTTAGACTTAGATGGATAACGTGTGCGGCATCTACAGCTAATTCGTTTTCGCCTATGCTAAATCTATCACCTGATGATTGTGGGAAAGCGCCAGTCATGCCTTTACCAAAGCCGCCGCCATTAACATAATTGCTTCCGCGATTGTTTGTGGAAATATTACTTGGCTGTATTTGTGTAGCAACTAGATGTTGAAAGTTTGGAGCTAGATCTCTAATAACGTACTGTTCAGGCTTCTTGCCTTCACTTTCATTAACAATAATCTTAACTACTTTACCTGGATCAACATAAAACCATTTGTTAGTTTCTGGATCTCTAACAAAAAATGCATCACCGTACTTGAATGTGTTACGAACTATTCTAAAAAAGCGTGTTTCAAACAGTTGTAACTTACTCCACTGCTGTAAATATTCACGCAACACACGAATTTCTGTGCTGGTTGCTTTACTTTTAAAACTTAAACTAAAGCTAGTGTTGTTTTCTTTGTTCTTTTGACTGCAAAACTCTGCTAAAATATCTAAAGCCGCATTAACTTCCGGATCCATATCCATAGTGTCATACTGCATGTATCTTTCAACACGATTTGGACTACCTGTGTAGACATCTGGCAAGTAACTGCTGTAGTTTGTTCTAGCTGGGCCAGCTTTGCTTGAATTTGATAACGAACTAACGTTACCCATTCCGCTATTAGCTGGTGCTGGTGTAAAATATTTTTTCCAACTCATTATTAAGTCCTGTCATGAGCGTTACCGCTCATTGCCTTAGTTGCTTTTACTTGCTGTGTTAGCTTACTACTCATTCCTTCGATTGAGTTATATACTTTATTCATAGTAGTATTTAAGCTAGACATGAGCTTAACCATGTCGTCTTGACTAGCTTCTTTAGTCGTTGTACCAGTTTTTCTGTCTGCTGTATCCTTAGTTTGGGCAACATCAGCTGGTTTCTTTTCTTCTGGTTTCTTTTCTTCTGCTTTCTTTTCAGCAGCCTTAGTTGCTGCCGGGATAGTGTCTGCTTGCGGCTTAGCTGTAATTTTTGGCATGCCATCTGAACCAATTGATATTGATCCCATGCTTGGCATTTGAAATTTTGGTTTTTCTTTTGGTAATGCTGAGCCTGCTTTAGCAGATAATACGTTTGAAACTTCTTTTTGTACTGCGCTAACTTCTTCAGAACTTTTAGCTATACTGCTACCTAAGTCGTCAAACGAAGAACCAAAGTCATCGCCCACATCATCAAACGATGACACTAGGTCTCCCATAGAACTATCAATAACTTTTGTTAAATTGTCTTTGGCTGACTTTAATTCTTCTGCAAGTTTCTCATGTTGCTCGTCAAGCTCTTGATCTGTACCTTCATTCCACAGTTTAGTCAAACGTTCTTGCGCGGCTTCTTTCTTTTTAATTGCTTCGTCAATGGCTGCTTGAGCTTTTTCATTAGAATTAACAGAACTTGCTCCAGGCGCCGCACTAACACTTGTTGAAATTTGTTTTGCAATGCCGCCCAAGTCAATTGATGCTGTATCTGATTTCATCTTAGGCATAGACTTGGCCATTTCTTGTACAGCACTAGCCATGCCATCAGTTTTTGCGCCCATCATAAACTTTTGCGCTTGGTCTGGTGTTAATACCATTTCACCTTTTGCTACTTTACCAATAAAGTCAGCAGGTTCAAACGGTTGTCCAGTCTTTCCTAACGTGCCTTCATCTCTTGTTGGCACGGCTTCCTTATTCATGTTGTATACTTTCATAGCATCACCAACAAAGTTTGTGGCTTTTAATGCTACGTCGCCAGCACCCTGTAGTGCGCCTCCAACTACTTTATCTGTTGCTTGAACTGCTTTATCTACACCTAACTGTGTTGCTACTGCTTCAATTTTTTCTCTAGCACTGGCTGGCGCCTTAGATGCTCCGCCCATTTGTGCTTGATTAGCCAATGCAGTACTGTATGCGCCAGCAGTATCCTTAGCAGTATCGCCTGCTCGAACACCTTGACTTGCACTTTGACTAAATTTTAATCCTGCTTTGTTAATTTCGCCTTCATTTAATGGCTTAACAACTTTGTTTGCTACTGCGGCAGCGGCATCTTGCAGTCTAGCCTGCACAGTAATCATTGCCGACGTGGCACCGTGACGTGCTTGTTGCTCGTCTTGTATTGCTTTCTTCTGTGCGCCCAATACTTTAACAGTATCTTCCATAGCAAGGCCCATTGCTTTGGCAGTTTTGGCAGCGCCGTGATAAGCGGCATCATTTGATTCAATGTTTTTCTTCATTACATCGGCTGCTGGGCCAACACCTGCCGCGGTAATGTTTAATAATGCCACGTTCTTTTGATTGGCCAAGTTACCAACTTTGGCTGTTTCCATTGATGCTTGACTAGCTTCAATGTTGCCTTTGCTCAATGCTTTGGCAGATTCTGCTGTGCCTCTGGCTGCTTCACCTAGCAGACCCATTTGCATTGCGGCTTCTTGACTGCGAACAGTTCCTGTAGCAAACATTTCTTTAAACACTTGCCCTGTGCCCATTGCTTCAGCTTGTGCTAACTGTTTTGCAAATCCTTCACGAGCTGTTTTTTCAGCTTCAGCACCTTGAGTAAGACCAATTAATCGCATCTTAGCTTCAATCTGTCCATCAGATTTAGCTTTATCCAGTGCGGCTTCTTGTTCTTTACGTGTCTTACCTGTTTGTTTAGCAATGAGATCCATCTCTGTAGCTAAGTCAGCGGCAGCTTGTGCAGTTCTAACCTGTCCTGCTACACTAGTATCTGTTGTAGACTTTTGAAATCCAATCTGACTAGCAAGAACTTCATTTAAATCTTTGCTGGTGTAACCCATTTGACGTAAATTCTCTGCAACGCCACTGTCAAAGAAAGTTTTACTAAATTCTGTAAAGGCCATTCCGCCTTTTGCAACGCTACCGCCTAATCCAGCAAAGCTCTTACCAACTTCGCCGTTATTTTTGGTCATCATACCGGAGAAATCATCAAAGCTCATGCGGGTATTAGCCGCGGCAACTTTCATTCCAATGATATCGTTGTTAAAACTATTGCCAGTTTCACTTAGTTTGTTAAATGCACCTGTACTGTCTTCAACATATTTGGTGGCTGCTTTTAATGGTTCCGTGAACTTTTTAAGTGCATCACCTGCTGGACCTGCGTCAATACCGCCACCAGATCCCCCGCGTCCTTTGTTGACTGCGTCTGCTAACTTGTCATAATCAATGTCTGCCATATTTTTCCACCAGAAAACTACGTATATAAATACCTATGTTATATTTATCGGAGTAGAATATGAACCCAAATAACCCGTTACAGAAGTATTATAGACAAGCTAGGATTTACATGGCATTACCTAGCAAGGGTTTATTTTATCCACCAGGCGCACTACAAGGTGATTACAATAATGTGCCAATTTTTGGCATGACTGGCATGGATGAAATTATCTTTAAGACACCTGATGCGCTGTTTAACGGTGAGGCTACTACAAAAGTTATCGAAAGTTGTTGCCCATACATTAAAGATGCATCAAGTATGCCCAGCACTGACGTAGATGCACTACTTGTTGGTATTAGAATTGCTACTTATGGCAATGAAATGGAACTTGTTCACACTTGTCCTAACTGTAGTACTGAAAATGATTTTGTTGTTAACTTGCAAACCATATTAGATTACTTTGGTAGTTTAACATTTGACGGTAAAATTAAGATTGACGAGTTGACTATTAATATTAGACCACTGGCCTATAATGAAATAACCAAGTTCAACATGGAAAATTACAAGCTACAAAAAATGTTATATCAGTTAAGCAAGGCAGAAAACGCAGGTGATGACGATGCCATGTCTAAAATACAAGATGACATTTACAAACGCATTGCTGAAATGCAAATAGAGTTGTTTTTGACCAGTATTGAAAGTGTACAAATGGAAGACGGGTCAACAGTTGATGATGAAACTTACATTAAAGAATGGTTAGAAAATACTGAACGTCAATTCTTTAAAAAGATCAAGCAAAAGTTGGAAGCAAACAAGACCATGTGGGACATGCCTCAACAACACATTGTTTGTACTTCATGCAGTCACGAATCAGATGTTAGTATTACGCTGGATCAAGCAAATTTTTTCGACAAAAGCTGATTTACACCCCGGACTCTGAATTAGAACAGTTCATCAGAGGTTATGATACCTACGTGAGGGACATTAAGGACGAGATTTTCCGTATCAGCTGGTATATGCGAGGTGGAGTATCTAGCTATGACTTGTTTTATGTCTATAGCAGAGACGATCGAATTATAATGAATGAGATTGTCAAAGACAATATTGAATTGACTAAGAAAAGCGGCTTGCCTATCTTATAAAGTAGATCCTGCACGACTAGTGCCTTTGAATGGATCTGCAAAAGCCCCGCCTACTGCCTTGCCCATTGTACCCATTGGATCATTAGCGTCAGCAGGTGCATCAGCTTTTTGTTTGTTGAGTACAGCCGCATTGCCAGTACCAGTTGCCACTTGAGCAACTGCTTTGGCAGCACCAAACACATCTCCAGCAATTTCAGGAATAGTTCCTACACCTGTAATCATAGAACCAAATGTGTCTGTAAGCCATTTTTTACCAGCATCAGTTGTCCACCATAACAACAATGCGGCTTCTGCGCCCTTGTAAGACAGCTGGCGTGTTATAGCGGCTGCTCCAGGAGCTTTGAATTTGTGTAATATCCATGGAAGAAATTTAAAAATCTTCGTTAACATTATTTTATTACCTGCCCACATGACAACTTTGGGGCCTAGTACAGCAACAATAAATTGTCCACGAAGTGTTCTTAATTTTTCTTCGTAATCTGGAGCTTTCTTGTCCAACTCAGATACTTTTATATTGTAATTGATGATCTCTTTTACAATGTCCAATGCATAAAACAACTTCATTGTTTGACTGCCATAATGACTGGCTACTAATTCAGCAGCCTGAGCAGCCCTAGCAGATTTACTCGCAGCCTTAGTAGCGGCAGCGCCACTCCTAGTTAATGCTTTAAACCCATTAGCGATCCAACCTTCTTGAGTTTTCTGTTCTGATATAATGTCGTGGATATTCATAATAGTATATTTATCGTTTTGATGTGAGCTAACGCTCACATGTGTTTGCGTTCAGCTAAAGCTTCACTTAAACACATTTCTTTCAGTTAAAACTATTTAGATGAATTAACTGCGAAGCAGTTTAAATATTATCTAGATTGTTTAGTCACACTTGGCCCTGGCGGGCCAAAGTTTTGAACATTATCTGAGTTGCATAGTTCACTTAGCGTTATGGCATTACAGAGGCGGTCATCCTGTACCTCGAGCCATGTCTTTATATGACGGCGGTTTGTGTCGTATACGCTAACATACACACAAACGTAGGGAATACTATCCCTTCATTTAGCCTTTTGAAATTGTCTTTAAACAGCAAAACCAGTTGTACGAAGGCGTATCTGATCATCGTCCTGTTAAGGATAGTTACTGAGTACTCTTGGCGGCTAGAGTTTTCCGTCCCTCTTATTATCGAGTTGTCATAGGCGTCTGAAATTTGCCGACGCTTGCTTATTACCGCTTGTTGTGCCTTAAGATTTTAGTATATGGGAGCCGTGGACGCGAACTTGAATGTGCCCATTGTAGTAGTCGTCGCGTTCAAGAACTCGTCTTGCGAATTGTTCTCTTGCTTCAACGTATGAGCATTCAGCCTTTGATTTGCAGTAATATAGAATTTCTCTTGAGAAGTTTTCTTGGCCTAATGTGTCTATGTCTTTTTGAAGATTAGGACTACTTCCGTAGTACTCACGCCAGTCAGAATCTATCTTACTGCGTATCTTCTTTTTCTTCTTTGAGCCATTCTTTAATTTTACTGTTTTATAAGTAGTCTTTGAGAATTTGGCGAGCTTTTTGCCTATATACTTGCGTCCAGATGTGAGATTAGTTATGAGATAGACAAATCCAATACAATCTTCAGGTAATGATTCCACTATTGTATCTTGATAAGTCCATTGCATCAACTATGTATCGATGTCTGGAGCGGTGCCTGTTTGATCTTGAAGTTTCTTTTGTTTTTTAATTTCATCTAGTTCCATGCGCCACTCTCTAACGTGTTTGCGCCGTAAACTACATAGTCGCCTAATTTCGCTGAGCCAAAATCGTACTTCGATGGCGGCTCTGCGTGTGCCTCTGTTAAGCCATTTTTGATTTGCTTTAAAATAATTACTAAACGCAGTCATTAATTCTGCGTGTAGTTCTTCATCTTGTTGCATCAATTACCCTCTGACGCAGTTCGCTTGTACTAAACGAATGTCTGCGTTTATTAAAATAAAATTCCATGGGCAAATCGTGCCCAGTAAATTTTTTGTCTTTATATTCTTCGCCTAATATTCTTATATTGATTGGAAATGAAAGCAGGATATCTTGTAGTTCACGTTCACTAGCATAAGGAACAATTTGATCTACAAATTTGCAGGCTTTTAACTGTGCCCAACGTTCAAATACACCTTGTACAGGTTTGTTTTTAGTGTTGGGTCTGTCAATAGTTGGGTCTGTTTGCAAACCAACAATTAAAAACTCACATTGTTTCCTTGCTTCTTCCAGCATCATAACATGCCCAGCATGAAACAAATCAAAAGTTGAACAAGTAAATCCTATTTTCATTCTACAATCTCGATATCATTAGCATAGCTAGTAAAACCATTTTCTTTGATAACTTTTAACACATTATTAACACGGCCAATTAATTCGTCTTTGTGTGATATCAAGTAAATGTTCTTATCACGTTCACGAGCCATTTTTTTCAATACTGCAAGTGCGCCTTCAACACCACTGGCATCTAATCCATTGTCAATAAGTTCGTCAATAAACAACAAGTTGATATTTTGATATAAACTTTCCCATACATCTCGGAAACTCCAAGACAATCCTAAAATCAAGCGATTGCGTTCACCACGTGACAAGTTGTCAAAGTCTAAATCCTGTCCTAACTGTGTAATTTCCACAGTGAGGTCATTTTGGAATACAACTGTATGCGGTAACCCCATGCGGTCAAGATAATAAGTTAGACGGTTGTTCAAGTAGGCCAAATTCTGATCAATAATTTTCTTACGAATAAAACTGTCTTTGCTGGTTAGCAATTTTAACAAAAATTCTTGATGATCTTTTACTGATGTTAATTCATTAACATGATCCCATGAAATTTCCTGCATAGCAGTATGCTTCAATTCGTCAATTTGTTCTTGATAAGGGTCAGTTTCTTCAGCACGTTTTACCAACTGATTCTCTAATGTAGTCAAGTTGTTTTGATGCTTTAGTGCTTCTTCAACAGTGTCATAATATGTGTTAGGTCTGCCATTAATATCACCGATTACAGACAACTCTGCAACTACTTTAGCCAAGTCAGCAACAACCTTATCGTGATACTTGTTGGCTTCAGTTATGTTAGCATTAGCTGTGGCAGATAATTCCTCGTGTTTATGGTCATGTAGTGCTTGTTCACAAGCATGGCAAGTCTTGCTATCTAGGGCTAAGAGCTCGCTAGCGTATTTTTTTACGCTACGCTCTGCTTGTGCCATTGCACTTTCCAGAGTCGCTCGTTCTTTGTTTAAACTTTTTATCTTAGATGCTTGCTCATCGTAGACTTTTAACTTGGCATGCTGATCTAGTTCGTTATTAATGTCTACACTTTGTAGTTCATCAATAGCCGCAGTAATTTTATCTAAATCAAGTCGTTGTTGATTGTACCAAGCAGTTTGTCTAGTTATTAAGCTGTCAACACTTTGTTGAATCTTATCATTAGATTTCTTAGACGCTTCAATGTTAGCACTTTCCTGCGTAATTTCTTCTTTTGTAATACGGATCAGTTCTTTAAGTGCTTCGGACTTTTCACTTAACAGTGTAATGCCCAACAACTGCTCGATAATAACACGCTGATCATTCGCTCTCATGCTTAAGAACGGCTCAGTGTAAGTGTTGAGCGCAAGGATATGTTTGAACATGTCATGACTCATGCCCAAAAGTTCGTCTAAGTCCTTTTGAGTCTCACGCATGTCGCCCTGTGCGTCATCACTTTCGTCTGTGTCTTGCTCTACATCGTTAACATAAAATTTAAGAACATTCGGTCGACGACCACGTTCAATCCTATAACTAACTCCGTCTTTATCAAAACTCAACGTGACCAACATGCCTTTGCCATTGATCTTATTGATTAAATTATCTTTCTTAATGTTAGTCAAAGCAACACCGTACATTGCATAACTCAATGCATTAACGATTGTAGTTTTACCCGTGCCGTTACGACTGCCATTGTCATCGCCGCCTTGGTCTAAATTTTCACCCAAGACTAACGTTAAATGCTGTTTGCCGAAATCAACTGCTTGAGTTTGGTTGCCCACACTCATGAAGTTTTTTACGGTCAAATCTTTAATTTTTATCATAGGCTATTATAAATTTCCAGTAGCGTCTTTGCGCTAAATTTGTCACTTTCAATGCTTACAAGCTGATTGCTGACAATTTGGTCAACGCTTTCAAATGCTTGTACATCAATGCTAGTGTTAATCTCTACATCTTTTTTCTCAGGAATTAACGTCAATTCTCTAATATCGTAATCACCTAAGAATTTTTCTTTAATAAAACTTGCTTCTTCATAACTGATGTCAATGTCTAGTGTAACACGAAGATGTTGCTTGGGCAAGATTAATGTTTCCGCTTCGTCGATCAGTTGGCTTAATTTTACAGTACGGAACGTGGGTTGTCCAGGCCAGCTGTGATATTCTGGCTCACCGTCCCACTCTAAAATCATCATGCCACGTTCATCATCCCATGCATCTGCATAGTTGTGCGGAAATGCATTGCCAATATAAATCATATTGTCTTTTTGTTGACGCTTGTGAAAGTGTCCGCTAAATCCAAGTTCATAAGATTTGAAAGCATCTGCTTTGAGTTCACCATGATCTGGCATCTGCACCATAGCATTCATAAAAAAGCTAGGCAATTCAAAATGCCCAAAGATATACTTGCCGCCTTTTTTGCCTATTGTTTTCCACTCATCACCTACCAGCCACGGACAGAGAGTAACCTGACCAATAGTAGTGGGCTCATGAACAACAGTAATCCCAGGAATATACTTTCCGAACTCGACGGAATGAATATCCCGTTTATCTTTGTAATATAAATCATGATTGCCAGGGAAAAAGTAAAATTGATCGAAAGCCTTACCCAGCTTTTCCAAGGCCCTAAGACTATAGTCCATAGTAGTGATATTAAGACTATTGCGATTGTGATGCCAATCCCCCATAAATATTCCAGTATCACACCCTTCCTCCTTTGCTTTTGCAATGTACCAGTCAATGAATTCTTCACAATCTTTATTGTGAACACTGCTGTTAGATTTTAAACCAAAATGTATGTCTGTAAAACAGGCAACTTTCTTAAAAAGATTACTCATGCGGTGTACTCTCGTCAAAACGTTTTATAGCGGCGGCATGCTCTCCGGCGCCAGTCCTACTGTAACTTGGATTCATGCCATTCATTTCCAGCATGTCGTCTCTAATGTTTTGGTTACGTTTTTCAATGTTGATAATGCGTACAAAACTATTAGTAACTGCCGCTGTAAAGTAGGCAAACGGATTATTACTTTTTGCCTCATTGAATTGCAAGCCAATTTGAGTTAATTGTAAAATTGCCTGCGCTCGCATTTCATCGTTGTATGTGTAGCCACGAACGTTGCCCCTAGTAGCATATCGTTCACACAGCTTAATATACATTCGAGCCAATTTATCTGTAATTTGACCGTGGTCTTTGTTGAATTTGCCCTTAGCAACAGTGCCCTGCCAATGGCTCTTTCCCACACAGATAAGTTCGTCATTCTCATCAAATTTCCAGTGTTGAAACGGCGGAAAGTTGACCTTATCTCTATGATCTGCTAGGCTTTTTGGATTCTTTTTGCGTGTGCTGTTAAGCGGAATATGGTCAAACGTCATAATTCTAAAGACCAAATCCAACTTAGTGATCTTTTTGTAGTCTACTTCACAGTCGGCTTGTTTGACTTTTTCGCCTTCTCTTTTGCGTCTTGCATACTCGGCATCGCCGATGCGTTTGGCTTGATTACGTTTGGCTTCTGCAATAGTGCGTATGTTAATTTTATCTACACTTGGCAAAATTAAATCATATTGGTGATATTCTGGCTGTGTGTAGCTTGAGTAAGTATTTTTGGACTTGTGTATCTCTTCCAGTAAGTCTTTGTTGTTTAAGTAATTTACTTTCGTTGTTGTTGTAATTGTCATCGATTGGGTCCTATATAGTAATATTATAAACTACGCACATAATTTTGTCAACTAAATATAGACATAGGAGATAGAAAATGGCAGATTTTAATGTAGCAGGTGCTGTGTCAGGTGTTCAATCTGCGTTAGGTACTGCGGCCGGAGTGTTGAATACTGCGGCTAACCTAGGTGCGGCGCTTAACAGTAATTTATCGAATCCAGCCAGACTACTCAGCTCAATTCGAAGTATTAACTTACCTGTGGGCGGAGAAGCAATTGGATCAATTATCAATGCAGCCGCATCATTTGGCGGTACTGATAATACAGATGACTGGAGAGCAAGACTAAGCATGCCAACTGGCAGTTTCTTTGATAGAAGTCCTATTTTACAGCCACTAATTAATGCAGGCGGATTAATTTTTCCATACACTCCTACTATCTCAATTAACAGCACTGCTACTTACGGAGAGATTCCAGTAACACATCAGAACTATCAATTCCAAGCATATCAAAATAGCAGAGTAAGTGACATTCAAATTACTGGCGAGTTCAACGTTGAAGATGCTGTGCAGGCAAAATACTGGATTGCCGCAGTACACTTTTTAAGATCAGTGACAAAAATGTTTACAGGTGATACAGCGTTCCAAGGTAATCCTCCTCCAATCTTAAATTTTAGTGCTTACGGTGATCATGTGTTTAGAAACGTGCCCGTAGTTGTAAAAAGTTTTAGCATGACACTGCCTAAAGATGTACAGTATATCAGTACAAACGTAGCAGGTGGCGGCGGCGGCCTTAATGACATTTCACAAACTGCTGGACAACTAGCAGGAGTCGCTGGCGCTTTTGGATTAGGCAGTGCGGCTCAGTCATTGGGGCAGATTGGCGCAGTTGCTGGCGCTGCCAGCACACTGACTAATTTATTCAGTGGAGTTGCTGGCGGGCAAGGCACACCGAGAGACAGCCATGTGCCCGTCAAGAGTGATTTAACAATTACCATAATGCCAATTTACAGTAAAGAAGCTGTAAGACAGTTTAGTCTACAGCGTTTTGTTAACGGTGATTATGTAAGTAGAGGGTATGTATAATGACAGCAAAATACACTAACACCAGTCCATGGTTTAAGACTAGTATTACTAAAAACAGTTACTTAGATGTGTTAACTATTAGACCAGTTAGTTCAGAAGCTGACGATTTTCTTTATACAATAGAATCTCAATATACATATAGGCCTGACTTATTAGCGTACGACTTGTATGAAGACTCAAGCCTGTGGTGGGTTTTTATGCAAAGAAATTTAGATGTATTACAAGATCCTATTTGGGACTTTGTTCCTGGAACACAAATTTATTTGCCTAAAAATGGCAGTCTAAAACAAGTATTAGGAAATTAAGTTATGGCGTTTGATATCACATCCGCTGCCACCACAGCTACCTCGACGGTTAAAAATGCACTTAACAGTTCAGGAGTTGTTTCTGGACTACAGCAGGCAGGCGCATCATTAGACAGTTTAAAAAATGCTGCCGTTTCGGGTGTGACAAACTTAGCTGGTTCTTTAACCAACTCTATTCCTGGTCAGTTAAAATCTGCAATAGATGCAATTCCAAAAATTGCTGATCTTAATATTGAAAAATTATTACAGTCTGCGAAGAGTGTAGTCAACGTTTCAGGTACTCCTCCGTTTGCTAATGTTTTGCACAATTTTGCCAGTTACAATTATTTGTGGACATTAAGTGTGCTAAGTCCACAAGACTTAAATTTTCCTGATGATAGTTATAGAAAAGGAAAATTAGGCCCAATTATTTTACAGAGCGGCAGTGGCAATCCTAATGACAGGATCAGCACAGTATATAGAAGTCCAGATAATCCAGCTGGCAAGTTTGATTATTTTATGGAAAACGTTCGTATCAGTGGTATGATTGGTATGGACAAGACAACAGGGAACACAAACGCTACAGGTATCACTTTTGATATTGTTGAACCATATAGCATGGGCTTGTTTTTCCAGTCATTACAAATCGCCGCACTAGAATCGAATTACGCAAACTATATTGATTGTCCGTTATTGTTAAGATTGGAATTTAAAGGTCACCTTGATCAGTATAAACAAAATGTACAAATTCCCGGAACAACAAAATACTTTCCTTTAAAAATTAGAAACATTACTATGCGTGTTAGTGGCAATGGAAGTGTGTATACTTGTGAAGCTATTCCTTGGAATGAAAAAGCGCACAACACAACTTACAGTCAAATTAAAACTGAAATTACTGTTTCTGGATCCACTGTTCAAGAAATGATTCAAACAGGTGCTAAAAGTTTACAAAAAGTTGTTAATGATAGATATCAAGAATCAGTAAAACGTAAAGACGTTGAAGTTCCAGATCAAATTTTAATTTTATTCCCTTCAGATTTAAAAACTAGTGATGCGAAATCATCTACAGATGATTCAAGCTCACCTGCGACAGCTACACAAAACCCCAATGAAAAAACTGCAAATACTAGTGTGTTTAATCGTTTAGGGGTTGCTCGTAGTTCTGATGGATTTAACCTTGTACAAAATGACAACATAAATCCTGTTGGAATTTCCAGCATGGGATTTAACGAGTACAGAAAAGGCGATCCTGCATTTGGTAAAGACAACGCAGTTTATGATGAAAAGACTGGCACATACAAACGCGGTAATATCACAATTAGTAAAACGTCCAGTGAAGCTAGATTTAATCAAGGTACTGACATTCCTAACGTAATTAACCAGGTTATTTTATCTAGCGATTACGGACGTCAAGCACTAGATCCTGACAAAATTGACGATGCAGGATTTATTAATTGGTGGAGAATTGACACACAAGTCTATATGTTAGACACTGATGCTAACATAGCTAAAACAGGTAGAAAACCAAACTTAGTTGTATATCGTGTAGTACCACATAAAATTCATCACAGTAAATTTATGGCTCCTAATTCAGCAGCCAAAGGCACTGAGAAACTTAAATTACAGTCATTAAAAGAATACAATTATTTGTATACAAGTAAAAATTTAGATATTATTAATTTTAACATTGAATTTAATGCGGCATTTTATACAGCATTAACCGCTGACAGTGGCAAAAACAACCAAGGTGTTGTGAGGGCCGCTGAAACAGGTCGAGCAGCGGCAGACACAACTACACCTAATGATAAAGTTAGTGGAAGAACTGACAGCGTTGGAACTGGCCAAGGTGCGATTGAATTAGGCACAGTACCAACAGTTGCAGAAAACGATAAAATTAAAACTCGTAGTGGCGGTAAGGGTGGCGCAGGATCAGACGATCCTGGCACAATGGCGGCAAGGCAATTTCATGATGCTATTACTGAAGGCAGTGATATGGTTCAATTAGATATGGAAATTATGGGAGATCCTTTTTACTTAGGCGACAGCGGCATGGGCAACTACTCTGCTCAAGCAACTAACTTAAAAGGTCTAAATTCAGATGGCGGCATCAATTATCAAGACGGCGAAGTTTACATTAATGTCAAGTTTAGAAACCCGGTTGATATAAGTAGATCAACTGGACGCTATGACTTTCCTAGTGGAACATTGGTCCCACAATTTAGTGGATTGTATAGAGTAACTAAAGTTGAAAATAATTTCAAAACAGGTAAATTCACACAAACATTGTCATTAACTAGAATGGTTGGACAAGACGTTAAGGATGATGGTTCAGCAGGCAAGACAGTAGTGTCTAAGATTGCGGATACATTTAATCCTAATAATCCAGACTCATACTCAACAAGCGAATAACAGAGAAAATATGGCAGAAGAAACCAGAAAAGCAACGGGCGATGGCAGTAATAACCCTGGCCCCTTTTTAGCAAAGGTAGTAAGCCATCTAGATCCTACCTACATGGGTGGGTTAGAAGTTCAACTATTGCATGAAGTTGGTAACGACCCTGGCAAAGAAGGACAGCTACACGTTGTAAAATACATGAGTCCTTTTATGGGATCTACAAGTGTTGATTATGTTGGCGAAGAAGACAATTTTCAAAACACACAAAAAAGTTACGGTTGGTGGGCAATACCCCCTGACGTAGGTTCAACTGTAATTTGTTTCTTTATTGACGGAGACCCACGTTACGGTTATTGGATAGGATGTGTACAAGATGAAGACATGAACTTTATGATGCCAGGAATGGCAGCAACATCATATAATATTGATGGTGATGAAGAACGTGTCCCTGTAGCTGAATATAATAAAAAAGCAATGGAAGTTGCTCCTGCTGACACAACAAAAGTTAAAAAACCGCAACATCCTTTTGCTAAGGTATTACAAGATCAAGGCTTATTAAAAGATGATATCCGCGGTATTACTACAAGTAGTGCTCGTAGAGAAACTCCTAGCAGTGTATTTGGAATCAGTACACCTGGACCAATTGACAAACAACCTGGTGCCAAAAAAGGCAAAATGGGCAAGGCTGAGCATCAAATTTCTGGAGCATTTGTAAGCCGTCTTGGCGGCACTACCTTTGTAATGGATGATGGCGATGACAAGTTTTTACGAAAAACAAAGGCGCACGAAGGTCCGCCAGAATATACCGCTGTTGAACAAGATGAAGCAGGTGGAGACCCAACAGTTCCGCATAATGAGCTAGTGCGTATTAGAACCCGTACTGGTCATCAAATATTATTGCACAACAGTGAAGATTTAATTTACATTGGCAATGCTCGCGGAACTACATGGATTGAATTAACTAGCATGGGCAAGATAGATATATTTGCCAGTGATAGTATCAGTATTCATACTAAAAATGATTTAAATGTAACTGCTGATAGAGATATTAACTTTACTGCCGCTAGAAATATAAATTTAAACGCAGGTAAAGACACGGTAATGACATCCGCAGGAACTAGTCACATCAATAGTGCTACAGAACATAGAGAAACTGCGGGTAAGATCAACATGAATGGTCCAGTGGCTACTAAAGCACCTAAAGCAAATAGAATTCCGCAACATGAGCCTTGGGCTGGACACGAAAACTTAGATCCTACATCCACGAATCCCGATACAACTGAAGCAAAAGACGCACCTGTTGAAGCATCTCCAGCAGCCTTTAACAAATATACAACATCAACAGATACCTTCAGTAAACTCAAAGGTACTGAAGAGTAAATACTATTATGCCAGCCAGCAAACGATTATACGATAAAATTTCACTTAAGGGCAAAGCCCCTAATCAATCAACACCTCTACCTAGGACTTATAGAGGTTTTAGTACAATTAGTGCTGATAGTGAAAGCTACACACTGTATGATTTGGCACTGATAAAACAGGATATTTTAAATCATTTCCATGTTCGCCAGGGCGAGCGACTAATGAATCCCGAGTTTGGCACGATCATCTGGGACCTATTATTCGAGCCGTTGACAGAGGAATTGAAGTCTGCAATAACAAAAAACGTTGAAGATATCATTAATTATGACCCTCGAGTTAGAGCTGACCAGATCATTTTAACTACGTATGATAGCGGCATACAGATAGACTGCACGTTAACTTACATGCCCTACAACATTCAAGAAAGTTTGCAATTTAGATTTGACCAAGCAAGCGGATTGCTCAATTAAACACATACATAATAAAAACCGCTAAATATACATTATATAGGAAGCGGATATGTCCTCAACTGATAGACAAAATAGATTACTAGTAGCAGAAGATTGGAAACGAGTTTACCAAAGTTTCCGCAATGCAGACTTTCAAAGCTACGACTTTGAAAACTTACGTAGGGTAATGATTAATTATCTGCGTGAAAACTACCCAGAAGATTACAACGATTACATTGAGTCGAGCGAATACCTTGCCCTAATAGACATGATTGCTTTCTTGGGCCAAAGCATAGCTTTCCGAGTTGACTTAAATGCTCGTGAGAACTTCCTAGAACTAGCGGAACGTCGTGAAAGCATATTGCGTTTAGCTCGCTTACTAAGCTATAATGCCAAGCGTAATAAGGCTGCAAATGGTCTCCTTAAATTTCAAAGTGTTACAACAACACAAACAGTTGTGGACAGCAATGGTCGTAATTTATCAGGACAAGTAGTTGTTTGGAACGACCCTGCAAATAGCAACTGGTACGAGCAATTTATTAAAGTAATTAACGCTTCTCTTCCTGCAAGCAGACAATATGGAACTCCAGACAACAGTGCTACGGTATATGGAGTACCAACAGAGCAATATCGCTTTCAAACATACAGCACCGGCGTCCCTGTATTTGGCTTTACAAAGACAGTTGATGGACGTAATATGAATTTTGAGATTGTCAGTACTGTTATTGAAAATGAAAATAATATTGCTGAAGATGCTCCACAAGCTGGTAAAAATTTGTCATTCTTATACAGAGATGATGGTAAAGGATCTGCTAGTCCTAGCTCTGGATTCTTCCTTCATTTTAGACAAGGCAATCTTAACACTGGTACTTTTGCAGTAACACAACCAAGCACAAACGAAATCATTGACGTCGATGCAAACAACATTAATGATGACGACGTGTGGTTATACAAATTAGATGCTACTGGGGTTGAAAGTGAATTATGGGCAAAAGTGCCTAGCTTTGAAGGCAACAACGTAATTTATAACAGTCTTAAGAAAAGCATTAGAAATATCTACGGTGTAGTAACACGTACTAACGACCGAGTTAGTTTGACATTTAGTGACGGAACTTTTGGCACCTTGCCATTAGGAACTTTTAGAACTTATTATAGAGTAAGTAACGGTTTAAGTTACACAATCAATCCTAAAGATATTAGAAATGTCAGCATTGACATTCCATATCTATCTAATGTTGGTCAAGCAGAAGTATTAACAATCACAATGGCATTACAAACATCTGTGACTAACAGTGCCGAGAGCGAATCAAATACTAGCATTAAACAAAATGCTCCTGCAACTTATTATACACAAAACAGAATGATTACTGGTGAAGACTATAACATTAGTCCTCTAAGTGTTAGTCAAGATGTTGTAAAAATTAAAGCAGTAAACAGAACAAGTAGTGGTATTAGTCGTTATTTTGACCTAGTAGATCCTACTGGCAAATATTCTAGTACTAACTTATTTGGTGATGACGGCATTGTCTATAAAGAAGAATATGATGACAGTTTTAGGTTTAGCTATCTAACTAGAACTGACATTGAGGGAGTTATCTATAATCAAATTTTAGATGTTCTAAAAGAAATTAGTTTGCGTAATTTTTATTACAGTAAATTTACAAAAATTGCAACTGATAGTTTAAACATTAAGTGGTTTAGAAAAACACAAGACACTAACGAAAGCTCTGGATATGTTGGTGATGCCAACGATTCAACACCGTATAGAACAGGCGTTTATGCTGCCACAGATTTACAATACTTTGAATCAGGTGCGTTAGTAAAGTTTGAAGCACCTGCAGGCAAATGCTTCCTTACTACTGATCTAAGTCGTTTGTATGATTTGTCTAATCCGCCAGTGTTGAATTCTGCAACGTCATTATGGGCCAAGGTTGTTAGTGTCACTGGTGATGGTACAAATGGCGGAACTGGTGTACTAGATGATGGAACTGGTCCTATCACTATAAATGTTAATATCCCACAAGGTGCTATTGTAAGTCAAATTATTCCTAAGTGGCGCACTACTATTGATTCAAGTATTATTACTTCTATGATAGAATTAATATTTGCTAACAAGCCATTTGGACTACGTTACGACATTGTTAGTAAAACATGGAAGATTGTGTTTGAAGGTAACTTGAATATTATCGATGAATTTAGTTCAGGTAAATCAGGTGATAACACAAATCAAAAGTTAGATTCAAGTTGGTTATTGTTGTTTACCACTGACACAGAATATTATACTGTAACAAGCAGACGTCTGCGTTATATATTTGAAAGCGAAAAACAAATTCGTTTCTTCTTTGATTCATCAAATAAAATCTATGACAGCAGAACAAATAGTATTGTAAAAGACAAAATCAAAGTACTGAGTATTAATAATAAGCCTAATAACACTTCGGCATTTACATATGATTTAACGTGGGAAATCAATAAAGAATATGTTGGTATTGACGGCTACGTTGATACTAAAAAAGTTGAATTGTCATTCAGTGACAGCAATGATGACGGTATTGTAGACGACCCAGACTTGTTTGAATCTATTGTTGACACTGTTAATACAGTTAATCAAGAAAAATATGTCGTATTAGAACGATATGAAATTGCTTCAGGCCAACAAGACTATCGTTATATTTCAAATGCAGATAATACTGTATTAATTGTTGAATCTGAAGCAGCCGTAACCTCTTTACAAAGAGTTGATGGACAATATTTTTATTTTATAAACACAGATGTAGTTAAAAAATACAATGCAGTTACATCGGCATATGTTATAAGTTTAGATTATAAGGTATTTGCTGGACGCGATGCATTAAAATTCCAGTATGTTCATAGTGCTGATTATGAAACACGTATTGATCCAGGGTTAAGCAACATTATTGATTTATTTGTGTTGAGTAAAGAATACGATATTAAATTTAGACAATGGGTTTCTGGCAATCTTACAGATGAACCGTTAGCTCCAAGCTCAGACGAATTATACTTGACTTTATCGCCAGCATTAAGTTCAATAAAATCAATTAGTGATGAGATCATTTATCATCCAGTAAAGTATAAAGTGTTATTTGGCGCAAAGGCTAGTTTAGATGTGAGAGCTAGTTTTAAAATCATTAAAAATATAGAACAACCAATAAGCGATAATGAAATTAAAGCTAGAGTGTTATCAGCAATCAATCAATTCTTTTCTTTAGAAAATTGGGAATTTGGAGATAGTTTTTACTTCTCAGAATTATCTACATACGTGATGAATCAAACAGCACCGTATCTAGTTAACTTTATTATTGTTCCAAGACAAACAACTTTAAACTTTGGCAGCTTGTTTGAAATTAAATCAGAAAGCGATCAAATTTTTATAAATGGTGCAACGGCAGATGATATTGAAATTATTACAGGCATCACGTCAAGTAATATATCGGCACAAGGTAGTGTTACCTCAACATCTAATGTTACATCACAACAAACTATTACAAGTAGAACTGGGAGTTATTAATGGCTGAAGACCAAAACGAATATGGCCTGCCTATTGGCAAAGGCGAAAAGCGAAGAACTGCACGACTTCTTCCTCGTTATTATAGAACTGAATCAAATAAAAAATTTATTCAAGCCACAGTCGATCAGCTTACACAGTCTGGTACTGTTAAGAAGTTAAATGGTTACATTGGAAGAAAGAACGCGAAAGCAGTTACTGGCAATGATGTATTCATTGAAACTGTTACGACTGACAGAGAAAATTATCAGTTAGAACCCTGCGCCATTGTTAAAGATACGCTAGATAATGTAACGTTTTTTAAAGACTACATAGACTATGTTAACACAGTTGACGTATTAGGCGGCATTTCTAAAAATCATAAACAACTTAACAAACAAGAGTTTTACAGTTGGAATCCACACATTAGTTGGGATAAGTTAGTTAACTTCCAACAGTATTATTGGATGCCCTATGGCCCTGACACTATCAAAGTTGCCGGACAACAAAAAGATATCGTTAGTACGTACACTGTTTCTATTTCTGACGAGGGAGACAACAGAGCGTTTGTCTTTACTCCAGACGGATTAACTAGAAATCCAACATTAAAATTATTTAGAGGCCAAACGTATCGTTTTGAAATTAGTTCAAATGGCGAACCGTTTAGTATTAAAACCCAACGTGAAGCTGGATCACTGTATAGATATCTAAACGGGGTCAGTGATTATGCTGTTGAATACGGTGTAGTTACGTTTACAGTTCCTGATGATGCGCCTGACGTGCTATACTATGTCAGTGAAAATTCTGTTGACACCGGCGGCGCATGGGAAGTATTTGACATTACAGAAAATACAGCAATTGATGTTGATGCTGAAATTATTGGTAAAAAAACTTATCAACTAGCTTCAGGACTGGCATTAAGTAACGGTATGAAAATTACCTTTACAGGCGAAGTCCTGCCAGCATCATACGCAAACGGTAATTTTTATGTAGAAGGGGTCGGCTCACAAATTAAATTAATTCCAGAAAACAGCTTAGAGATTATTACAGGATACTCAGAAGCTAGTGAAATCTTATTTGATGACTCTGGATTTGATACCCTGCCGTTTAGTGATGCAACAGCATATGCAGCCAAAAAAGATTATATAACAATTAATCGTGCAAACACTGACGGCAATCCATGGAGCCGTTATAACCGATGGTTCCATCAAGATGTAATTACTAAGAGTGCAGAAGCCGCAGGTGTTGATGTTTCACTAGATCAACTTCAAAGAGCTACTAGACCAATTATTGAGTTTGAATCAAATCTTAAATTGTTTAACTTTGGCACGGTAGTAAAAAAGGATGTTGATTTAATTGACAGTTTCACTGACGACATTTTTTCAACTATTGAAGGTACGACCGGATATAACGTTGACGGAATCAGTTTGTCTCAAGGTCAACGTATTTTGTTTACTGCTGATACTGATCCGTTAGTAAGAAATAAAATTTTTAAAGTTGACTTTATTACAGTACACCCAACAGGTGCCAGTCCTATTAGACAAATTCACTTGGTTGAAGAAGATGATTCTGATCCATTGACTAACGAATCTATACTAGTTAAGAACGGAAATCTAAATCAAGGCAAAATGTATTGGTTTACTGGTACTGACTGGAAAGCTACTCAAGAAAAAACAGCAATTAATCAAGCACCGTTGTTTGACTTATTTGATAAAAATGAAGTTTCTTTAAACGACTTGACTTTTTATCCAGGCTCTACATTTGCTGGCAATAAGATTTTTTCTTATAAAGTAAGCTCGTCTGGTACAAATGATTCTGTACTTGGATTTCCGTTAACTTACAGAAATATCAATAATATTGGCGATATTGTTTTTACTTTTGATCTATTACAGAATCAATTTTCCTATAAGCAGGGCGTTGATGTATTGACTCAGCATACTGATGCACAGTTTTTAAAACTAATTACTGGATTAGAAACTGGCAACTATATTAATGGATGGACTAAAAATGCATTGAATAATGTTCAACCAATTGTCCGAGTTTACAAAGACAGCGGGTTAACGACTGAATTTACGATAGATGTATTTGATAGTATTGCACAACTCGCTGATTTAGAAGTCAGAGTATACATTAATGGTAAAAGATTAGACAAGTCTAAGTGGAATATCGTTGACGGCACAAAATATAAAAAAGTTGTATTAACTACAGCAGTTGAACTAACAGATGTAGTTACACTGAGATGTTTTAGCGAGCAGGATAAAAATGCAAAAGGTTATTATGAACTTCCTATTAACTTTCAAAATAATCCATTAAACAACAATGTTAACACATTTACGTTAGGTGAAGCGATAGATCACGTTGACAGTATTGTTGACAATAATACTTTGTTTTCTGGAGCATATCCTGGCACAGGCAATCTACGTGACTTGGGCGATATTTCTGTCTACGGTACTAAGTTTGTTCAACACAGTGGACCAATAAATCTAGGATTATACCATTTAACAAGCAAAAACGCCAACATTATCAAAGCTCTTAAACAAGCAAGAGACGATTATGGTAAATTTAAAAGAAATTTTATAAACATTGCAGAAACAATCACTGACGAATATGATAATAAAAAGTTTGTAGATAATATTCTATTTGAAGCAAACAAGGATCGTTCAAAATCTTCGCCTTATTATTTTAGTGATATGATTGGTTACGGCGCTGCCGTCCAAACTGATTATACTGTCGTTGATTACAGAATTAAAACATATCCGTTATCTCAAGTATTTTCTTTAAATGAGTTATCTAATAAAGCAGTCAACGTTTATGTTAACGGTATACAACTGTTATATGGAAAAGATTACACATTTAATGATACTGGATTTGTTGAATTAACTGCAACTGTTCCGTTAGCTAATAATGATGTTATCAGCGTATACGAATACGAAAGTACTGACGGTTGTTTCATACCACCAACACCTACTAGTTTAGGCATGTGGCCTAAATTTGAACCTAAGAAATATTTAGATACTACACTATCAACTCCTCAATATGTTATTCAAGGACATGACGGTGCCATTATTTTGGCCTACAATGATTATAGAGACGATTTAATTCTTGATTTAGAAAAGAGAATCTTTAACAACATTAAAGTTGAATACGATACTACAATGTTTGATGTGTTGGATTTTGTTCCTGGATATAATAGGCCTACTGAGTATTCAAGAGACGAATTTAATGAAATATTAGCTCCTAATTTTTATCAATGGACTACATTAATTGATAGAGATTTTACTAAACCGTTGACTTATAGTTCTGACAACGCATTTACATACAACTATAAAGATAACACAGCCGTTGATGGAACACCACTACCGGGTTACTGGAGAGGCATCTATAGTTGGATGTTTGATACTGACCGTATTCATATTTGCCCATGGGAAAGTTTAGGCTTTAGTATAGAACCAACATGGTGGCAAGAGGTCTACGGATCTGCGCCATATACTAGCAATAATCTTGTATTATGGGAAGACATTAAAGCAGGCATTATTAGAGAGCCAGGCAAGCCTGTGACACGTGTTGCTAAGTTTGCTAGACCAGTAATGGGGGATATACCTCCAGTTGATGAGGAAGGTAATTTAATAGATCCTATAATGTCTGACATTGCACAAGGCACAATTAAACCTCAAATGTCTGATAGTTTCGTCTTTGGTGATGTAAGTCCAGTTGAAGCTGCTTGGAGAAGAAGTTCGTACTTTCCATTCAGTGTATTAGTGGCAGCGTCGTTAATGCAACCAAACAAAGTTCTAGGTACTTGTTTAGACAGAAGCAGAATTGTTAGAAATTTAAATGATCAAATTGTTTACAAAGACACTGGGTTAAGAATACGTTTAGCAGATATTGTATTCCCTTCAATCCCATCAGACAACGCCAGAATTCAAACTGCCGGGTTGGTTAACTATCTAGTTGACTATATTTTAAGTGATAATTTAAAATCATTAGTTGAATACAAAAATGATTTAGCGACGTTGACAAATCAACTTAGCCATAGGCTCGGCGGATTTACAAGTAAAGAAAAATTTAATTTAATTTTAGACAGTAAGAGTCCAACAGCAAATGCAGGCGTATTTGTGCCTAAAGAAAACTATAGCATTTTCTTAAACACAGGGTCTCCTACTTCCAAATTAAATTACAGCGGTGTTATTATTACAAAATTGTTGACTAGAAATGGTGTTGGCTATGAAGTTAAGGGCTACAGTCAAACTGCTCCTTTCTTTTACTACTATCCATGGACACAGTCTGGAAACACAATTAATGTGGGCGGTATAAGCGAGTCATATATTACTTGGTCATCTGGTCAAGTATACGTGGCTGGCAATATTGTAAAATATAATAATGCTTATTATAGAGTAAAATCTAATCACACCGCTCAAGAAAGTTTTGATGTTACACTATATCAAAAATTACCAGCACTGCCAATAATTGGTGGCCGAGATGCAGTTTTAAGAAAAGCATGGGATAGAACTCCTACTATTCTTAATTATGGAACTACATTTACTAGTGTTCAACAAGTCGTGGACTTTTTACAAGGGTACAGTGAGTACTTAAAAGATCAAGGGTTTGTGTTTGATGACTACAATACAAATCTTAAATCTATTGCATCTTGGGACACGTCGGTAAAAGAATTCATGTTCTGGACTACACAGAACTGGAGCACAGGTGTTGACAAGTATAAAGACTGGTTGCCCAATACTGAAATTAAAGCAGATGAAATTGTAATTTACAATGGCGATTTTTATACTTCTATCAAAGAGCATGTAACATCTGAATTGTTTGACCCTGTACTGTATACACCATTGAATAGCCTTTCTCAAGAAGGTGCAAGCGTTATTTCTCTAAGTCCGTCTGCTCTTGGCTTATCAATGAGATTAGATTATAATGTTATTGATGATATCAGAGATCAGTTTAACGAATATGAAATTTTTAAAGCTGATGGTTTAAAGTTTGATCAAAACTTTTTAAATTACACACGAGAGGACAACGAGTTTTCGTTTAGTCCTAGAGTTAACGGTATAGGAATTTACGGTGCTGGATTCTATCTAGTACAAAAAGAACACGTACTGATTATTGACAATACTACACAGTTTAACGATACTATCTATAATTTAGAAGCAGGTTATCGCCAAGAGCGTATTAAAGTAGCAGGTTACAGAACTGTTAACTGGTACGGCGGATTTGATATTCCTGGATTTATATTTGACCAAGCTAAAATTTCTGAATGGAAACAGTGGACAGACTATAACTTGGGTGATATCGTTAAGTACAAAGAATTTTACTATAGTGCCGAAAAGTTCTTACCAGGAGCATTTGAGTTTAACAACGAAGATTGGATCAAACTTGACAGCAAACCAACCTCTGCTTTATTACCTAACTGGGATTATAAAGCAGAACAATTTACAGACTTTTATGATTTAGAATCTGACAACTTTGACAGTAATCAACAACGTATTGCACAGCACTTGATCGGATATCAAAAGCGTCAATATTTAGAAAATATTATTAAAAATGATGTAAGCGAGTATAAATTCTATCAAGGCATGATCCAAGAGAAAGGGTCTGTAAATTCATTAAACAAATTGTTTGATGTATTAAGTGCCGCTGACCAAGAAAGCATTGACTTTAATGAAGAATGGGCAGTTAGGATTGGCCAGTACGGCGGTGCAGAAGCGTTTGATGAGATTGAATTCACATTAGATGAATCATTGTTTAAAACTAATCCACAAGCATTTGAATTAGTTGCAACTACGGATTCAAATAAAGTAGATTTTGTAGTTAGACAAACATCTAATCAGTTGTACATTAAACCACTGGGATATAATAACAATCCGTGGCCAGTAAACTCTAGCACTAGATCATATTTAAGAACACCGGGATATGTTAGGTACGATCAAATTAAATTGAATGTTGATTCTATCAAAGACATGGTAGGTCAAGATATTACAACATTTACTGAAGGCGATTATGTCTGGACAGCTTTTGATTCAGTCAGCTGGGATCCAGTTAGCTGGAATATCTATAGATTTACAAAAGCAGATTTCCTTGATAAAAGTATAGAGTATACTACCAGTACTAAAACTTTAAAAATTCAGTTTGATCGAATCCCTAATTTAGAAGTTGGCGATATCATTGGTATCACTAATTCTGCAAAATTACAAGGATTTCATATAGTAAACAGTGTTGTATTAAACACTATTACAGTGACAGCTACTATTAGTGGTTGGCAAGATCCCTTCCAGGATAGTTCGCAGATACTGTTTTATAAATTAATTCCTCAACGCATTCAAAGTATTGATGATGAAATTGCATTACCTAAACTATTAAAGACTAATGAGTTATTATGGATTGACAACAACACATCTAATAAAAATTCTGTTTGGCAAAATACACCTGTTTACAATAAAAAGACTCTACAGTTGCCGGCAACACAAGCGGATACACAGTTTGGCAATGCAGTTGCACTCAGCGGAGACGGCAATACATTAGTGGTATCAACAAACACAAACAAATGTATTGTTTATAGAAAAGCATCAAATACTTCTGGCTGGGCTCGCCAGCAAACTATAACAGAAGACATTAGTGGATTTGGCACCATAATTTCTTTATCGTTTGATGGCAGATGGTTAGCTGTTGGTATTCCAACTTCGCAGGGTGCAGTATTAATTTATGAAATAGATTCTAACGGTGATTACCTATACTTAGAGACGATAACAGTTAGTGGATCGACTAATTTTGGCACAAAAATTAAATTTGCCACGACAAGTTTTGGATATAGAATGCTAGTGACTGCACCTGGAACAAACGGTACAGGTGAACTGTATGTTTACAGTTACACAACGAGTTGGTCAACAGAAGGCGCCATCGAGCTTCCAGTAGGTACTGCTGGATTTGGTTATGACTTAGATGTTACAGTTGATGGAGCAACGCTAATTGTTTCCTCGCCGACTGCTAATTCTCTTGCAGGACAAGTATACGTTTACACGTACACTAGCTCATTATATGAATTAACACAGACTTTAGAGTCTGGAGCAGTGTTTGGAGAACGTTACGGCGAAAGTGTTGCTATAGCACCAGCAGGTGATTTGATCGCCGTTGGAAGTATTACTTATGATGGTGAACAAGTTGACCAAGGACTTGTTAGACTTTACAAACTTGATGCTGGCGAATATGTAGCAGATCAACTTGTTAAAAATCGTAACCCAGAAGAATCAGAATCTTTTGGGGCAAAATTACAGTTTATCAACGACGGTGTTAGCTTAGTTGTGTTTAGTGCGTTTGGCGACAGTATAACCCGTACTACTTTTGATGTGGAGGGAAATAACCCAACAACATTTGATGGTAATACAACTTCAATAGCTACAGTTAATAAAGATGTAGGACGTTTTGATATCTATGACAAGTACAACACTAAGTTTCTATACGCTGAATCATTACTAGTTGATAATGCAATAACTGACTTATATGGTCGTGCTTTTGCCGCTGGTAATAACACAATTATTACCTCGGCAATTAATAGCGGCGCAACAGGGCAAGTTTATTCTTATGCCAAATTGCCCAATGCTTATAGTTGGTCGCAGGTTCAAGAACAATCAAACAAAGTAGATTTAACAAAAATTAAAAAAGTATTCTTATACAATAAGAAAACTAATGAGCTTATTACATATCTTGATGTAATTGATCCTGTACAAGGTAAAATTGCGGGTATTGCAGAACAAGAGATCAAATATAAAACTTATTACGATCCTGCAACATACTCTGTTGGTAGTTCAACAGTAAACGTTGATGACGGAATGGCATGGACTGGAAAACAAGTAGGAATGCTGTGGTGGGATTTAACCCGTGCTAAATTCTTAGATAGTTATACCGGTGATGTAGTTTACAAAAATTCTACATGGAATACTTTGTATGATACTAGTAGTATTGACATCTACGAATGGGTAGAGTCAAAATACTTGCCGGCAGATTGGGACACTTTGGCTGATACAGAAGCAGGACTAAGTGCAGGTATCAGCGGTACTAGTTTATACGGCAATGCTGTATACAGTATTAAAAAACGATATGATACAGTTGCAAAGTCCTTTAAAAACACTTATTACTTCTGGGTAAAAAATAAAACAATCGTTCCTAACACTGTTGATAGATCAACATCTGCGAGCGATGTTGCACGATTGATTGCTGATCCTAAGAGTCAAGGACACAAATATATTGAATTTACTGGAACTGATAGTTTTAGTTTAGTAAACATTGACAATTTATTACAGCATACAGATATTGTGTTAACTGTACAATACTGGTTGGTAAAATATGACGATTTAAATGTTCATACAGACTGGAAAATCATTAGCGAGCATCCAAATACATCTATTCCTAAAAGCATAGAGACCAAGTGGGTTGACAGTTTAGTTGGTGTTGATGACAACAATCGAACCGTACCAGATATGAACTTGCCAGCTAAACAGAAATTTGGCGTGCAATTTAGACCTAGACAAAGTATGTTTGTTAACAGACTGGAAGCACTAAAACAATATATTGAACGAGTAAATCATGAATTAAAACAGTTGCTGATTGTTGATAGTGCAGATTTATCAGACTTTAATTCTTTTGATCCTGTTCCGTCAAAGATCTCTGGACTGTATGACACAGTTGCAGATGCTGAAACTGAACTACGTTTAATTAATACTGGAGCATCAACTACAGCGTTACTAACTCCGGTTATTATTGACGGACAAATTGTTGATGTAATTATTAACTCTGCGGGTTCTGGATATGTAAATGCTCCCTTTGTTACTATTGTTGGCAGTGGGTCTGGAGCGTCTATAAAAACAATTATCAATACTAATGGGGCTGTTACTGGTGTTGATATTATTAGCAAGGGCAAAGGGTATTCAGATGCAACAACCTTATCTGTAAGGAATTTATCAGTACTGGTGTCTAGTGATAGCCAAGCATCTGGACGTTGGGCTATCTACTCTTATGATAGTATTAAATCAGTATGGATAAGAACAAAATCACAAAGCTACAACGTTACTGACTTCTGGGATTACTTAGATTGGTATGATACGGGTTATAGCCAGTTTACAAAGATTGACTACGTAGTTGGCGGAACATATGAATTATTTACATTAGCAGTAAATGTTGGCCAAGTGGTCAAAGTTAAAAATGTTGGCTCTGCAGGTTGGATGTTGTTGGAAAAATATGCTGATGTTAACAGTATTGATTATACACTTTCATATAAAGTTATAGGTCGTCAAAACGGTACTATTGCAATATCTAATAAGTTTTATCAGTTTGCTGATACTAACTCGGGATTTGATGGTCCACTGTATGATATTGACACTTATGACAATTCAGGTTCAGTAGAACTAAAAATTATTTTAACAGCATTACGTAACAAGGTACTGATCGACGAGTTGCGCCCAATTTACTTACAGTTGTTCTTTGCAAGTTTAAAATACGCAATGTCTGAGCAAACATTTATTGACTGGGCGTTCAAGACTAGTTTTGTAAAAGCAATGCATAATGTTGGTGAGTTGAAACAAAAAGTAACTTATAACAATGACAATTTAACTGATTTTGAAAATTATATTGCTGAAGTTAAGCCGTATAGAACTAAGATTAGAGAGTACGTAAGTGCTTACAACAACTTAGATAACAGCCAAACAATGGTCACTGACTTTGATCTACCTGCGGTAGGCAGAGGCAAAGTTACTGAACCTATTAGTGTTATTGTGCGAGACGGTGTACTTGAATATTCAGACAGTGAACTTCTTGACTACCCCTGGAAGCATTGGTTAGACCATGTTGGTTTTTATGTAGATTCTATTCAGCTAGTTGATGCCGGTACTGGGTATATTAGTAAACCAGTTATTAATATTGTTGGTGACTGTGAAGTACCTGCAACGGCAAGAGCGTATATAGCAAATGGTAAAATCTCAAAGATAGAATTATTAACTCCAGGATCTGGCTACTTGTCAGCTCCAACAATTGAAATTTCTGGAGGGTTGTCGTCTAATGGTGTTGCTGCCAAAGCAGTTGCAATTATTAAAAATGATCTAGTAAGAAGTAATTTAATTAAAATTAAATTTGATAGAATAACAAACAATTATTTTATAACACAATTAGATGTTAGCGAAACATTCACTGGTACTGCATCAAGATTACAATGGCCATTAAAATGGAGTCCTGATTTAAAAACAGGCAATACGATTGTTAGAATTAACGGACAAGAAGCTTTACGTGACAGTTATTCAATTGCCACAAAGAAAACTACGACTCGAGGATACACTGCGTATTCTGGATTATTGACGTTTAATACTGCCCCTGCTTCTGGAGCAGTAATTGTTATCGAATACATGAAAGATTTCAACTACTTAAATGCCGCCGATAGAATTAATTTTTATTATAATCCAACTACTGGTCAATTAGGTAAAGATTTAGCACAGTTGATGACTGGCGTTGATTACGGCGGCGTAAACATTGTTGGTTTGAATTTTAAATCATCAGCAGGTTGGGACGATTTACCTTGGTTCAGTGATGTATGGGACGGGTTTGATCCAACATTTGATGATTTTATTACTACTGTTGATAACAGTACTCAGCAAGTTACATTGAATTATATTCCTGCTAACGGATTAGAATTAAACGTTTACTTGTCTAGATACAATGAACTTACTGAAAAATATGATGATGCTATTAGATTAGATGATCCTTATTATAATTTGTATGACGGTGTTACGGTTCAGCCCAACGGAAGAACTGTTGCTCCAACTAATGCTATAATGCAAACTCTTGTTGGTAATGGTATAACTGATACATTTGAGTTGCCAGAAGATGCGAGTCGTCTAATTGATCAACGAGACAAGTTAATAATTCGTAAAACAACTAGCGATGGGTCAAGTACTCCTAATAGTTTAGATTATGATACTGCATTATCTGGCGGAACTATGGTCTATGATACTGCAACGGGCTTGACCGCAGATGATATTATTGTTGATGGTGATGGGTTTGTTACTCCAACAAGTAGTCCTGCTACTGAAGAAGTTGTTCCTGGACAGATTACTGATGCAGTGGCAATCAAAGTATTCCATAAACCTACATCAGGATCTGCAGGCATTGTATCTAATAACTATGTAGGTGATGGAACAACTGATACATTTAGTATTGGCCAATTCCCTAATACACAACAGGCAGTTATTGTAAAAGTTGGCACTGATATCATTAATGATTTCACTATAGACTATAATACAAAAACTGTAACATTGACAACACCGCCAGCTAACAAAGAAATTGTTAGTGTAATGAGCTTTGGCTACAACGGAGAAGACATTGTTGATTTAGATTATTTTGTAGGGGACGGCAGCTCTATTGAGTTTATTACAAATGCTCCATGGTCAGAAAATGTGTCATCATTAATTGTTGTATCAGGTGTACAACAAGATTACATATTATTTGCCACTGATGGATCATATTCTGATGTAAACAGGATTGGTATTAGATTTGGTGAAGCTCCTCCAAGCGGCGCTATCATCAACTATTTGATTTCCAGCACATCAACTAGAACATTTAGTTTAGCAACAAAAGAAACATTCGTAACAGACGGTAGTACACTGACTTATCAGTTAACAAACCCTGTTGGTGATGCGTATCCTTACGAAGCAAACGTAATAGTTAGAACAGGTAATGCAATACTAACTGGACCAAATAACAGCTACTTTACATTAAGTAACGATAGTTTAACGTATACAATTCCTGCGTACTTGTTCCAGTCTGATACATTTGATATCAACGATTTTAATGTCTACTTAGATGGCAATGAATTAGCACTGATGGCAGACTACACTATTGATCTAACTTTGGGACAAGTAATTTTAAATTCTTCTTTATACAATGAAGGATCTAAACTAATTGTTAGCTTGTTAAGTTCAGCAGATTATTTTATTGATAATAATGCAATTACATTTACAACTGTGCCTAGTATTGATGATACTTATGAAATAATGTCATTATACAAACACGATGTGTTGGACATTGAACGTACAGAAGCTAAAATTTCACCTAACGTAAGTTTGACACAAGACACTGTTGAATATTTCACTTACAATGCAATTATTGGTGGCACAATTAACTTAGGCAGAGAAGTTTTAAGCGATGATTATGTTTGGGTAATTAAGAACGAAGCATTGCTAACACACAGCGTTGACTATAAACTAAACCCTAATATGTCTTCTATTAAACTAGCAACGACGCCAGTACTAAATGACAAATTTGTGGTTATCACGTTCAGTAAAAACGTTGTGAACACAGCGATTGGTTACATGCAGTTTAAAGACATTCTCAATAGAGATCACTATAAGCGTATGAATAAAGCTAAAGCAACACCTATTGCTAGTAACTTAAATTACTATGACAACAAGATTGTTGTTGAAGACGGCTCTGTATTATCAGCACCTAACAAAGCAAAAAATATTCCAGGTGTGGTCTACATCAATGGCGAACGTATTGAATACTTTGTTAAAGAAGGTAACATATTATCTCAAATCCGCAGAGGAACATTGGGTACTGGCACACCACCAGTCCATATCAAAGGCGAATTTGTCTTAGATATCGGAATTACAGAAACTATTCCGTACAATGACAGTATCATTATTGACACTTACATTCATGACGGCAGTACAAACTTAGTTCCACTACAATATGTTCCTAACATAACAAGTACAACTGGTTGGACTAACCAAGTAATCCCAGCAGGATACGGACAATGCGATGAGATTGATGTGTTTGTTGGTGGCTGGAAAGTTTCACCGTGGACTACTGCTACTTCTTACAGCGTTGGCGAGATTGTAATTTACGGATCTTATACATTTAGATGCGTGACAAATCACACAAGTGAGGATTTTAACGCTGACCGATCAAATTGGGAACTATTTGTGGGGAATCAGCATCTTAAGAAGCATCCTTATTCTGTTCATAATGTAGAAAATCATTACGAAAGTCCAGAAGGGGATGTGGATTTTGAGGCAGACTTTGCAGTTGACGGGGATGCCGGCGCAGTTAGATTAACAAACGATCTGACTATTGGCACAAAAGTCATTGTAACTAAGAAGGTAGGGCGTGTTTGGAATGATTCAAACACTAGTTTAATTAATTCCAATAATAAGATAATTAACTTTATAAGGGCATCAGAAGGCGTGTTATTAACTGTTAAAAATCCAAGATTGGGCCCAGATGGTATTGGATTTGATGAGACAATAACAAGTTTTGATTCAAACAATTTAACGTTTGACAAGGGATAAAAGAACATGGCAAAACAAGTAATTGATGTCGGCAGCAAAGCTAATGACGGATCGGGAGATTCGTTAAGAGAAGCCGGCCTCAAAATTAATGCTAATTTTACAGAAGTGTACTCGGCATTGGGCGGAACATCAGGCAACCTGAGTGTTGTATCTAAATTAACCGGAGCTAACGGTATAGTTGTTAGCAATCCCACAGGCGATATTACTTTAACTAATAGAATTGCTACAACTACCCAATTAGGAGTAGTCAAAGTTGGAAACAACTTGTCTATAAACAGTGAAGGTGTGTTGTCTGCAAATTCGGGGACTTACACACTGCCAACAGCTACTGGGTCAGTACTGGGTGGTGTAAAAGTTGGCAGCAGGCTATCGATATCTAACGGGATATTAAGTGCAGATGTGCAATCCACGCAAACATCACAATTAGTCAACGGTGAATTTATTGTTAGTCTTAACTCCAATGGAGCATTATCATATCCCAACAGTGCTTTACAACGAGACACTGCCACACTAACATGTGCAGGCAATGCCAGCACTGTGGTTTACACAGCGTCAGCACAATATCAACACACTATAAGATTATTGATACAGGTTGAAGGAACTGTTGGCGCAGGTGCTATTATGGATACACAAGCATGTGAAATGATCATAGCCAAAAGTTTTAGAGCTGATGATATAGCTTCAACAGTATACGGTGTTGTGCATACTAGTGCGTCACCATTGGCAACATTCACAGCTGAATGGAATGCACTAGCCAGCAGAGTAGAAGTGCTGTGTACTACACCCAGTGCCAACTCAGTTGCCGTCAGAACGTTCGCAACAGAAATTACAACATCAGATTAAGGAATAATATAACATGGCAAATAAACCATTCGCAATTCAAGGTGCTGACCTAACACTAGGCGGCGTAAATTTACAAGCAGGTACAAACAGTATTGTTATTCCTGGTGTTACACAAGCAGCCAACTTTAAAGTTGAAGAAGTTAACGATACAGGTAATCAAACTGATACACTTGAAGGTGCAGTAGCAATACTTGACGCGGTTCAATTTGCGGCTTTATCGGCAAACCCTAACGCAGATATTACAGGATACGCTACGTACACAGTTGAACTTGATGATGATTACTACATTGACGAGATTGAAGTAACTAGTCCAGGAACATATACACAACAACAAGCAACTATTAACGCAGGTTCAGATATGTGGGCACCTGGTGCTAGTGGCGATGTGTTTGATCCGTTTGTGGCTGCTGATTGGTTCCAAGTTCCGTTCCGTCCTAAGATGAGAGCAGGCGACGTTGAAAATGTAGGCGGCGGTGCCGACACTGGTAATGTTGTGTTCGATGGTAATCAAATGTATGTGGGCGGCACAGGATTTTTAAACTTAGAAACTGATAACGGGGAAGCCGCTATTGGTACTAACGGACCAGACCCATTACTTGTTAGTATAAACGAGGGCGATAAGGAATGGACGTTTAGCGCAGATGGTAGCATCACATTCCCAGACGGCTCTATTCAGACCACAGCCTACACTGGACAGTCAGGCGGATCAGGCAATACATCAACAAGATTCGTTGCTGTAAACAACAACGGTACTGTCTACGGTTCCACAGACGGTGAGAACTGGACGTCATATGCTAGTCCAATGACTGACATTGGTGAAGTTGCTGTTGGTCCTACCAATATTGTTTATACTGCGAATAATAGCAACCCTAGCGTCAGCGGTTATTCACTGTGGTATGCTACCGCTTATAACTCTACTCCCACAGAAGTACAACCTCCTGAAAACGTAGAAGAACATTATAATGAAGTAAAATATTTTAAAAGTATTGAAAAATATGTAGCAGTTGGTTATGTTGCTGAAGGTGTCAACTTTCCCGTATTACTACACAGCAGTGATGGCGTTACCTGGACTCGTTCGTATATTTCTGAAGGATTCATAGCAGAACTTGGCTTTACTGGCAATGCTGAATTCCTAGACATTGCTGAAAACGATCTAGGATTTTTCATCATATCAGACAGTTCTACTCTAGGCAGTTTCTTCCTTGAGAACATCACAGACGCTCTAGACGGCACGACTAATGTTAGCCAGACAGATAGCTACGAGCATGTGGTTTGGGTAGAAACAGCCGCTCAAGGTTTTAGAGGATGGCATGTATTTGATAATGATGAAGATTGGTGGTTCAACGCAAACCAAGATCCTAGAGTAGGATCGTTTGAGTTGTTTGCCGTTGATGATTTAGATACTGTATTTGAAAATGCTATAGGATATAGTCCATCACCTGGAGAATTTGCTGTAGGCGAATATAACGGTGTATCAACTATTGTCATGGGCACTGGTGATGGTCAGATCCTGTATTGGCCAGCAATTGAAGCAGGTCCGTTTGTTTCTATTCCTAAACCTTATACAGCGACTATCACAGCCTGGACCAGTGCTGCCGAATCAGTGATTACTATTACAGGTGAAGGAGCACAAAACTCCAACGAGAAGTTTACTGTTACCGGTTCCTCAGTTACAGCATATAATGGCACATACTATATAAACACTGATAACAACAAAGTCTATACTAACCGTGCTATGACTGTGCCATTTGACACCACAGGATTGGCAGCGTTCACCGGTACAGCAACTATCACTTGGAGTCACGGACAATACATCGATGCTCTACACTACAGCAATGGCGTATTCTATGTGGGCAATGATGATGAAGAATTTTTTATCTCAACTGACGGCGGAGCAACTTGGACCGAAACAGATTCATTCCCAGGTGGGGAAGGCGAGAATAACGGATACCCCAACGACATTGATTCCTATGGTACTACTACTACAAATAAATTAATCAATGGTACTCAAGAATTTACATTAAACGCCAACGGATCAGTAACATTCCCAGATGGCAGCATACAGACCACAGCCTATACTGGCACCGCAAGTGATGCTAATGTTTGGGTACAGACATTTGAAAGTGTTGACGGCGCCCCAACAGATGTTCCAGCATTGGCAGTGAGCGTAGAATACGATTCAGCGGGCAACGTTATTGCCTTGTTCACTCATTACAACAATATTAGCAACTCGAG